>Ga0206125_10003177_pt1 | contig 16183 bp, 8 predicted proteins | sample Helgoland_Spring_4_FD_148598 | JGI IMG/M metagenome (GOLD analysis project Ga0206125, IMG submission 148598) | Pelagic subsurface seawater microbial communities from Kabeltonne, Helgoland, North Sea - Helgoland_Spring_Bloom_20160331_1 | ecosystem: Environmental > Aquatic > Marine > Epipelagic ... | reverse complement strand
AGAGGTAAATCTAAATGGATAAAACACTAGAATTAAATGGCTGAAATTAAAAATACATTTCTCAAAGGCAAGATGAATCAAGATCTTGATCCTCGTATAATACCTAATGGTGAATATAGAGAGGCTAGAAACTTATCAATAAGTAGATCAGAAAGTTCTACTGTAGGTGAGTTTGAAAATGTACTAGGTAATACAGCTATATCTACTATAAACGCTTCAGCTGATACAGAAATTATAGGCTATTTTGTAGACAACAACTCCAACACGGCTTATTTATTTGCTACTGATTGGGATGCTGTTGACGGAACTATAGCCCCTAGTAGTGCGGAATGTTATATAGTTAGCATTGACTTAAGTGCTGTTAACGCACCTACGGTGCTTGTTGAAGGTTATTTTCTTAACTTTAACAAATCGTTTCCATTTTCTGGAATAAATCTAGTAGAAAACTTATTGTTTTTTACAGATAACTTAAATCAACCTAGAAAAATAAATGTAATAAATGCATTAACACCTGGTTATTATACAAACGAAGATCAAATATCTGTAGCTAAGTTTGCACCTTGGGAACCTATACTAGTTATGGATAGAATAACTACTACTATAACAGGTGCGAGTAGTGGATCAAGTGTAATTACACCAGCTAGCATCACAGGAATAAAGGTTGGCGATATTGTAACAGATAATAATAAAATAGATGCTCAAAATATAAGTGATCTTGTAGTTGTTATAGGCATAACTGCAACTTCTACATTACTACTATCTTCAAGTGTTACAATACCAGATGGTACTTCTATAGACTTTAGTAGACCTACTATGACCAATGCTAAAGACATTGATATGTCTAACAAATCCAGCGGGAGTATTCAAACTATAACCGGAACAGGTACTGATAGATTATACACTATACCTTTTACTAGTGGAGGTGTTAGTGGTGATCAATTTTTATATGACGGAGAAAATGGTATACCTCGACTAGGTGATTTAGTTACTGGTACAGGTGTTCCAGTTAACACAACTGTTGTTGAGGTCAATGTTATTGACTCCACATCCGGAACTTCAATTACCCAAGAAACAATAGTAAAACTAAGTAAAGAAACAACTTTATCTACCGGGGACGCTATATTAATAAGCGCAAACCCTGATTATGATTCTTCTTGGAGAGGTGATGAAAAATTCTTAGAAGATAAATTTATAAGATTTAGTTATAGATTTAAGTTTGAAGATAATGAATACTCTTTAATGGCACCCTGGAGTCAAATAATGTTTATACCTAAGCAGTATAGTCAGTTTGGAGGAGGTTTAATATCTCCAGACGAAGATATGAATGATACCTACAAGTCAACAATAGTTTCCTGGTTTGAAAACAATATAAATAACATATTGTTAAAAATACCAATGGAAAAAGATAGTGGATCAAACATGTTTAGTTTAATGAAGATAACTGACGTAGATATTCTTTACAAAGAATCAGATGCATTAGCCGTTAAAGTTTTAGAAACTATACCTGTATCTAATAAAACTTTTACTAATATTTCATTTAATGATCCAGTACATGGTAATAACACCAAGTACTTTTTAGATTATGACTACTCTTCTACAAAACCATATAAAACACTACCTAATAACCAAGTAACTAGAGTTTCTGATAAAGTACCTGTTAGAGCTTTAGCTCAAGAAGTTATTGGGAACAGAGTGGTTTATGGAAATTATAGAGATAGACATACAGCTCCTGCCTCAATACAGTTTAGAGCTATAGTTGGTGATAAGTCTAAAAGCTTTGATAACTACACGCAATATCCTTTTCATCAATTAAAGCAAAACAGAACATATCAAGTAGGTTTTGTGTTGTCAGATAGATACGGTAGACAATCAGACGTTATACTTTCTTCATATGATGGTGATTCAGATATAGCTGGTTCAACTGTATTCAATGCTTATAATATACCTAGTGATCAAGACTCATCTAGTCCATTAACTGATTGGTTAGGTGATTCTTTGAAAGTTCAATTAGATTCAGCTATAAACTCAACAAGAAATTTAACAACAGGTACACCTGGTTTATACAACGCTGCTACTAATCCTCTTGGGTGGTTTTCTTATAAAGTTGTAGTAAAACAACAGGAGCAGGAGTACTACAATGTATATTTACCAGGTTTTGTAAACGGTTATCCTGTTCTTGGAGGAGCTTCTGAAACAAACAAAAGCTTTTTTACAACTACACTAGGTGATAATATAAACAAAATACCTAGAGATTTATCAGAAGTAGGGCCTACGGATAAGGACTATACAAGTAGTGAACTACTATCCGTTAGAGTAAACAATAGACTTATAGACAATAATGTTGTAAGCCCGAAAAATCCCTATCCAAGCAGTTCACCTTGGAATGCTCAGTATTATCCAGGCAATTCTTCACAAGAGGTTATACAAATAGCTACTGTTAGAGATATGGAAATTCAAGCAATACCATTTTTAGCTGCTAAAACATCTGGTGATTATGGATCTATAGACACGAATAGTACTTATAATTATAATGGCTCTGGAGCTGTAACTTCTGTAAACGAAGTAACTGAACCAACAGGAAGAATACCATGGGGAACTACACCTGCAAATGCTCCTTTTTACAATGGAGATACTAATCCTTTTATAATAAAATGTAATCAATCTGATCAAGTAAAAAACCCAATAGGTGCTTACGTTACAGCTATAGAAACCACAACACCTCCAGGCACTGCTCAAGAAGTGTATAGCATGGTTCCTTTTTTATCCGTAGCAGAAACCCAACCGGTTTATTCGCTATTAGATATATATTGGGAAACATCTTTATCAGGTGAGCTGTCTGTTATTAATAGTTTAATAGATAGTCAATACGCTGGTGTTATTGGCGGTGATTTTGTAACTGCTTCTTTTCCAGAAAGTGCAAGCCCTGGTGATACTATTGGAAATCCTTTTAACTTTCAGACAGGAGGTGGAACAGATATTACAACAGGCTTAGTAGTCAACAGCATAAGTATTATTGATCAAACAAGCACTACACCTATACCATCAGGTACATTCACATTGGAGCAATCTTCAGGAGGCGCTACTACTTGGGAAATAAAAACAGGTGCAAACCAATACTTTTTTTATAATACAAATGTAGCAGCTACACCATCAACAGGTGTTTATACAATGACAGTTAATGTTACATATAACGGAGAGACAGACGATATAGTACTTAATCCTTTTTCGCTATCAAATGTACAACCAGTTATCACTGGTAATCCAGAAATACAATTAACAGGCATAACAACCGGGACTACAACAATATATTCTTTCACTGCGGTTAACGGTAGTAACCCAACTGGAGGCAATAGTACTGATCAAATAGTTTGGTCATTAGATCCAAGTGCTTCTAATTACAGCACTGTCAATAATCAATTTGAAATTAATTCATCTACTGGTGTATTAACTGTTAAATCATCATATACATTGGTTGATAGCCAAAGTTATGATGTAGCTGTATTAGCTACCGATGTAAATGGTTCTGGCTTAAGTGGATCATGTAGAGCTACTTTTACCGCAGGAACTCAAAGAGTAAATAGAGCACTTTGCTTAGGTTGGTCTGGTAGCTTACCTTCAACTGGATGTGGTGATGCTTTGCAAGTTCAATTTACAGAAAGCGGAACAACAGCACCTACGTCTACAAATACTACAGTTACAGGCGGCGGCAACACAGTAGTATATGGCGCTATACCAGTTCAAGATACTTATAATGTTAGGAATAAAGCTACTACAGAGTTCTTTACGCCAACTACCGGAAAATTAGAGCAAGGTACTTTATATATAGAGGCATTGTTTACGAACACTGGAGCTACTATTGGAAGTGATTTCTCAACAACATACACAATTCAAGTAAAACCAGACTCAGGTGGAGGGTGGCAACAAGCCACAGATACAACTACAAGTACTTTTATATACAACGAGGATTTAAATGTTGGTACAAACGGTACTACAACAGGCACTAAACATACATTCACTCAAGTAGGAGAATATAGAATACTAACATTACCAATAACAGGTGAAGCGTGCGGAACAGCTGGAGAAGGTACTACACAATTAATATTTAACTTTGGTGACGATAATTTTACTGATTGTCAAAATTCACCAGCGTAATAAGCGATAAAAACAAGTAATAGATAAAGTATGCCAATAACATTAGAAGTAGGATATTTTAACTCATTTTATATGAAGCGATTAGCTGGTCTACCTAAAGGGGATGGAACAACTAATGCAACATATACTGCGCCTACACAACCAGTTGTACATGAGGATTGGTATATTGAAGAGTCTAGAATAAGAGGAGGCTATAATAACACTTCTGTAGATTTAGGTGTAAAAGCTTATATAGTAGAAGAAAATGACAGTCAACAACATAGGTCAAATTCATTAATATATTCAGGAATATTAAATTCTAGAACTGGTGTAAATCAGTCAAATCAATTTAGTGTTGCCGAAGAGATAACTAGAAGTGTAGACCCTATTGCTGGTAGTATACAAAAGCTTTATGCTGAAGATACTAACTTAATTATATTTCAAGAAGATAAAGTTAATAGAGCTTTAATAGATAAAGACGCTATATATTCTGCTGAAGGCGGAGCTATAACTACTACAGCTAACTTAGTTATAGGTCAAATAGTTCCTTACGCTGGTGAATATGGTATATCTACAAATCCTGAATCATTTGCTGTTTACGGTTATCAAAAATACTTTACAGATAGAAACAGAAATACTGTTCTTAGATTATCTATGGATGGTATAACTGAAATATCCAGTTATGGCATGGTTGACTTTTTTAGAGACAAGTTAGCTGGCGTAAATAGCACTGGTAAAATAATAGGTGCTTACGATATACATAATAAAAACTACGTAGTATCTTTGCAGCAATCTGATGGTAATTACAATACTTTAAGCTTTGAAGAAGCAACAAATGGATGGGTTAGTTTTTACGATTATAAACCTAGTTTTGGATTTAGTTCTCAAGGAAACTTCTTTACTACAAATGGTAAATCAGTTTGGAAACATTATTCAAGTAATGTAAATAGAGGTAATTTTTATGGAACTGATAATTCGTCTACTGTTAAGTTAGTTATAAATCCAGATCCAACAAGAGTTAAAACATTTAGAACTATAAGCTACGAAGGAAGTAATGGATGGGAAATTACTTCATTAGTTTCAGATGAAACTGGAGCTGATGAATTAAATAGCATTTGGAGTAGCAGCATAGATGAGGCTTCAAGAATATGGAGTTATGATGAAGGCTTGTATGTTCAAGATAATATAAAATATAGAGCAGGTTTTGATAGAAAACAAAACAATTATGTAGCTGCAATTAAAAACAACTCACCTACACCTATAGCCGGTCAGGTAATAATGGGACCTAGCAGTACTGGTGTAAAAGCTTATTATGCTACAGTAACTATGAAAACAGATGCTACAACGGATCCAGGTGGATTAAAAGAATTATTTGCAGTAGGCGCAACTTATGGAAGATAAAAAACAAACAACATGATAGAATTTTTAGAAATATTTTTATTTGGACGAGGCAATGTTCAAATGGCTATAGCTCCCGTAGTTGGTGCTGCTTTAATATCAGGAGGTATTCAGATTATAGGGTCTATATTTGGAAGCGGTAGAAGAAGAAGAGCGGAAAGACAAGCTCAACAAGAGCAAGCTAGATTGCAAAGAAAATTAAGTACATTAGAGGCTAGTAGACAACAAATAACCAATCCGTATTCAGGAGTAAGTGATCTAAGTGGTTTAGCTCAAGACCTTAGTTCATCTCTTTCAAATCCATATGCTAATTTAAGCGTAGCTACTCAAGCAGCTGAAATACAAATGGAACAAGCAGATATATCATTAGCAAACACTTTAGATACTATAAGATCTACAGGAGCTGGCGCTGGTGGAGCAACTGCTTTAGCTCAAGCAGCTTTACAAAGTAAGAAAGGTGTATCAGCTAGTATTGAACAACAAGAAGCAAATAATGAAAGACTAAGAGCTCAAGGTGAACAACAGTTAGATAGAATGAGAATGCAGGAAGCTGCAAGAGTTCAAGGTTTACAAATAACTGAAGGAGGCAGGGTACAAAGATTAGGCGCTGAAGGACAAAAGTTTATGTTTAATAAACAAGAAGAAAGAGAGATGCAACAATTAGATAGAGTATCAGCGCAGTTATCTGGGGCTCAAGCTAGAGGAATGCAAGCGTCTGCTGACAGAAGAGCAAATCAAGCTGGATTAATAGGTGGTTTAGCTTCTATTGGTGGGAACTTATTAACAGGTTTAGCTTCGCGGCAAGCAAACCCTTATAATGATTCTGCTTCATTAGACACTGGAAGTACAGCTTTTACAGATAACTTAACCGGCGGGATGTTTGATGTAAACACAAGTAGCGGTTTTGATAGTAGCGCCGGTCAAATAGATTTTTCTAACTTGCCAAACGGATAAATAAAAAATACAAAAAATGAGTTATAGAAATCCAACACAACATATAGACAGGCAATCTGGACAGATTGAACAAAACTTGCAAAAAACCTTAGCTGGTATTGGAACAGGTGTTGTATCTAGCATAAATAAAATACATGCTGATAACGCCGCTAAAACCGCTGCTATTAGAGCTGAAGCAGATAAGAGAGTCGCGGATGCTCAAAACTCTATAATGCAAACGCAGTCTAAAAATCCAACTGCAGATTTTGGTGATTTAGATGAGCAATTAAATTTAATGAATCGTCTTTTAATGAAGGATCCGGCTAAAAGAACAGCTGAAGAAAAAACCTTTATTAACGGTATGGAAAACATAGGAGACAATATGGCTAACATGCTAAAGAATACCGCCATGTCTCAAGAGGCTATGATGGAGCAGATTAATAAGATACCTGGTACTATGGGTGCTGTTGATCCTAAGGCTAATCCAGAGCAGTATGCAAAACTTTCAGTGTTAGCAAATCAAACAGAAGGAAGAACTAAAGCTAGGTATAAGGTTAATAAAAACGGTCAAATTGTTTTTTCTTTAGATGTTTATCAAAAAACAAAAGACGGAGAAAAATTCGTAGGAAGTGTTATAAACGATAATGTTGCAACTACTCAAATGCCTACCGTTATACCCAATATATCAAAAGATATTGCTCAAAATATACAAAATACTATTAATCTAGTAGATCCAACAAGCGAATTATCGCCTGTTTTAAGTAAGGATAGAAAAGAAATACTATATCACCAAGACAAATTTGGTAGAAGAGTTGATGCTAAAGATTTTAGAAATAGATTAAAAGCACAATCACAAAGCACTTTATCTCAATTTTCAGACAGAAAGGTAGCATCGTTATATAATAACGTATTAAATCCAGGCGATACTGATTTTAGTTATGATACACCTTTATCTAATGATCAAAAATTAAAAGCAGAAGAAGCTTTAGTAGATTATATGATGAAGCAGCCAGCGGTTACTAAAGTTTTAGGTAACATTGTTGAATCAAAAATACCCACAAAAAAAGGTTCTACAGGTAATTTATCGCAGGTAGACAAAAGAACAAAGGATGCAACCAAGAAGTTTAAAAAAGTATTAGATTGGGATGGGAAAGGTAATCCGCCTGTAACTACAATAATGGCTGCTAATAACCCAAACCAACAACTCTTGTGGAAACCAAGTAAATCTGGTGAACCAGCAAGATGGGTGTTGCGTGAAAAAGAAAAAGGAGGCTGGAATACTTTAGGATCGTATCGTCCTGATTCTTTAGAAAAAATAGCAAATCAATTAGGTTTTGACTTTGCTAAAAAAGGAATATCTCAAGATGAATCTGTTATTTTTACGGATAATATACAGCCTTATACCGAAAACAAAAGTAAAGAAGGAGAGACCACGATAACTGATGAAGAGCTTAATAAATATTTAGAAAACAATTAAATAAAATACAATTATGCCAAGATACAAAGTAAACGATAAGACTTACAACTTACCGGAAGATAAAGTAGAGTCTTTTTTGTTAAGATTTCCAGATGCTACAATTATTGAAGACGAACCACAGGATTTTCCAACAAGCACTGTAGAGGATGCGGATGCAGTGCAGCAACCAATGACAGCATCACAAGCAGGTTATGTAGAAACAGAAGATACGGAATTAGCGCCGGTAGATACTTCTTTGGAATTTCAATCAACTGACCCTTTTGTAATAAATGGAAAACCTGTCACCGAGCAGGAGTTTGATAATTATAAAAAAGAGCTACTCACTAAAAAGATGGCAGAAAACATGAGTTTTATGGATAAGCTCACTGTTGATCTAATGAAAGGAGGAGGAACACTAGGCGAGATGCTAGCCTCAATACCAGAAACACTTTATGATATAGGAGCAATACCGCAAAATATTGTAGCGGAAGTTTTTGATATAAAAGGCTTAAAAGCTTCTTCTAAAAAAACAAAAGAAGCTTTAGATATAAAAAATCCTATTTTAGAGTATTATCAAGAAGAAACAGAAAAGTTAGGAAAAATACAAAATATCTACAATGATAAAAATTATGATCATCAAGGTATTTATAAAAATTTTCAAGAAGGCAATTATAGTGATGGATTTAAACAATTAGCTTCAGGCATAACAGAAAGTGCTCCAGTTAGTATATCTATGATGATAGGAGGAGCAGCTGCTTCTACAAAACAATTAATAGCTGGTTCCACCGTTGGGTTTGCTGGTCCAGAAATAGAAGAGCAATTAAAAAAGGAAGGCCAATCTGAGTTAACTTCGGTGATAAAAGGATTAGGATTAGGCGCTGCAGAATCCGTATTTAGCTCTATTGGTAGCGGAACAATGGGTAAAGTTTACAAAGATATTATATTAAAAGAAGGTAAAGAAGAAGGTGTTAAAATATTTAGAAACGGTCTTGTAGAAATGTATGCTAACGCTATAAAAAAATTCGGTGCCCCTGCTTCAATGGTTGGTGAAGGTATTGAAGAGGTTGCAACTACAATAACTCAAAACTTAATAAATGGAGTTGATCCATTTTCTAACGTAGCTGATTCTTTCATACAAGGAGTTGGAGGTGGAACGCTTTATGGATCGCCTGTTAATGCAATGAAAATTAATGAGTCTATAAAAAGCGGTATTGCTAACGTTAATGTAAATAAAAAAATAAAAAACTCAGACTTTAATAATGTGTTTGAAGTTTTTTTAGATGAAAATTCTAATAAAACACAATTAGATATATTAAAAAGTAAAGGCTCTTTGAATGTAGTAAATTCAAGAGTAGATAAAGATATTCTTGGAGGCAGAATTACTAAAGCAGACGGTGATAAAATTAAAAAAAATGCAGCAGAAACTCAAGGTATTTTAAATAGAATAGAACCATTAAAGTTAAATTCACAAAATGAAATAGCTGTTGTTGATTTAATTAAAGAAAAATCAAATCTAAACTCTGAAATAAAAAGAGTAGACGACAAATCCTTAACAAACGTTCAGATAGAAAGAGTAAAAGCTATAGATGGAGAGCTTAATAAAATTTCTGAAGAAGATGCATTATTAACAAAAACACTTAAATCTGAAAAGGGAGCGACGGAAGTATTAAAAAGCATAAAAGGCGTAAACATTGAATTTGCTAAAGATCAAGCAAGTGTAAATGCTTTAGTAGACAAAATTAGAGAAGAGGACGGAAAACCACCTAAAGTAAATTATAGTGATGCTTACGGTCAGACTATATCTAGAAAAGACGGTAGCCAAACAATACTAATAAATAAAGCAGAGGCTTTTAAAGATGGCGTTGTAAATACAGCGGCGCACGAAGTTTTACATGCCGCCTTAAACCAAACTTTAAAATCTGGTTTATCACCAGAAAATCAAATAAACGTAAGCAATAGTCTTTTTGATTTTATGAAAACTCTTAAAGTAAAGACCGACAATAAGTTTTTACAAAAAAGATTAGATCAATATCAAGCAAAGTACCAACCTAAAATTGATAAGCTAAAAAGCATATCAGAAAGCATGCAAGACCCTGAATTAGCTAAAAAAGCTAACGATAAGGCTATGAAAACATTAGGTAACTTAAGAGAAGAAACTATAACTCTTTTAAGTGAAGCAATGCTGGATGGTGACATAAAATACAGCGAAAATTTAGGAACTAAATTAAAAGATCTTTTTAGAAGGTTGTTTAGTAAATTTGGATGGAAAGCTGAATTTAATACAGGGCAAGACGTTTTTAACTTTATTAAAGACTATAATAGAAGTATTAAAAAAGGAAAAGGACTAAGCAAAGGTCTTGAAAGATCATTGCAAGAAGGTGTTAAGGGTAAGCTTGTTAACAGTGACTTAAAAGGAACAGGAACTGCCAGCGATAAGCCTTCGTTATCTTTGCAAGAACAATTAGATGATTTAGACCTAAGTGATTTTGATGGAGATGAGTATGCGCTTAATAATGCTAAAAGTAATTTAGAGTTAAAAATTAGAAAAGCTAAACAAAAAGAATTATCTAAGCCATCCGAGGCTAAAGAAAAAGTTAAAAGCGATACCAAAAAGAATGAAAAAAGAATTGGTGATCAGATAAAAGCTATGGTACCTCCAGGTACAACTAATAAAGAATTTAAAGAAAAGGTAGCGATCAAAGTTATAGACAACATTGATAGAGGTATGCTTAATCCTTTAATTAAAAAGATTGCTGCGGGGTACGGAGTTGTTGCTGACAATGTTTACGGTAAAAGCTGGGATGACTTTTTTATAGAAGTAGCCGGAGTTCAATTAAAGAAAAACATAATGAGCTTTAATCCTGAATCAAACAATGATTTAGGTGGTTATATTATAGGTAGTCAGTATGGTGTAAGGAATAGAGTAAAAGAAGCTTTAGCTAAATTTAAGAAAGAAGGTGAAGGTGGTTTTAAAGAAGACGTTAGTGTAGCTAAAAATGTTGTTGCAAGAGAAGATGCTGCGCCTCAAGAAGCTGAAAAAAGAAAATACGTACCACTTACTAAAAGCAATATTGTGCCTAACTTTACTTTAACAGCTATAACAGAAAAGTTAACAAAAGTTTTATCTAGCCTTGAAAGCAAGATTACAGATAAAAGAGGCGACAATTCTGCTACTACTCCTTTGATTGCAGAAATAAAAAAGAAAATAGGTAAAGTTGTAGGTGATCCTGAAGCTGCACCTAAACTTGTTATACAAAGGCTAGGTAAACTAAAAGATGGTACTTATGAAAAGAATCTTATAAAAAATAAGAAAGCTATCATAGAGAACATGACTACTACTTTTTTAATGGGTAAAGACAGCGGCGAGAAAGTTAGTGGCGGTATTCCTCAAGCAATTGAAAAATCTGTTGGTGGTAAATTTACTGGTAAAAAAGTAACTGTAAATGTTGGTGGTAAAGAAATAGTTCAAGAAGAATTTGCACCAAACTTTGTACCATATCCAGAATGGGTTGGTCAAAAAATTGATCGCGAAAAAACATTAGTTAGAGGTGCAACTGCCGGTAACGAGATAGTTAGAAGAGTGCCTGCTGATAAAGTTTCTGACGCTGACTTTGTAGGTTTATTCATTGACGAAAAAGGTAAACTTATTAGAGGTAAAAGAGAAGCTTTAGGTAAAGCTTTAGCTGAGGAAATGGCTTTTGAAATATTATCTAAAGAAATTCAAAATGAAAATTCTGAAATAAGTAAAGCTTTTGAAGGCAATCAAGAAGCTTTAGGCGAAATGCTAGGTGATAACTTTGTTAACGAGCTTCAAAGAGATTTAGATAGAGGTACTGTAAAATATTCAATGAAAATTGAAGATATAAAAAATATAGAAAAAATTGCAATAAAAGAAGGTCTTACTTCTGAAAAAATTAAAGAGATAGCTATTGTAAATAAAATTCCTGTAAATAGACTTAATGGAGTATTAGAAGAAATTATCCACGAAGGTATAATACAGCAAATGCAAGAAGCTAAAGCATCTAACAAAGGTTTAAAATATGAACAAGCCTTGGAAAAAGTTTTAAATAAGTATACTAGCGGTGACATAAAAATTAAGTTAATAAAATCTCAAAAAGGGGATATTGTAATTAACGCAAATGGCAAAGACTACAAGGTAGAAGTTAAGCTTAATGATAAAGCTCAAATAGGCAGTATATCAACCGGTTTGTTTAAAACAAAAAACGGTAAAATATCCTTAATAAGCTCTGACGATTTAAAAATAAATAATAAATTAAGCGAAGATAACAAAAAAGAATTTGTAGATTTTTTAAATAAAAATAAAAAGTATTTAAATGATTTAATAAATGCTATAAATAAAGCTAATGCAAAGTCAAACGAAAAAGCAACTATAAATAATAATGGTCATATAAAATTACCTTACAAAGAATTTTGGAAAAATATAAAAGATGAAATGCCTGGTAAGATAGCAGGGTATATAAGTTACGAGAGCAATCAATCTATTGTAGAAGACTTTTACAAAGGAATAGATTTAATGCAAATTGGAGATTACGGTGCCTTTGCTATTGGCAATCAAAGTAAACTTTCCGGATTTTATCAAAAGCTCGAAGCTATTACAAATAATGTATTAAGACCTGTGAGGTCTAATACTACAATTTATATAAGGCTTTTTCCAAATTTTAAAGAAATACAAAATCCTAAAAGTAACTCATTAGATACAGCTAAAGGTATAATGTCTTTAACTAGAAGTGTTAGAGCTATAGCTGAATTAGATAACATGAAGCCTAGTCTTAAATTAGATAAAAGCTTTAATAAAATGCTTGAAAGAAGTACAGGTATTAAAGCAGATGAAACTATTAGCAGGGTAATAGCTAGAAGGAAAGGTATTAAGAAAGGTAGATTTAAAGTATTTATGCCTTCATCTCTTGATGATTTTAAAGGATTAACTTCTTATACTTTTGCTGGAAAAGGTAAACAAGGAGAAGCTGACCAAAAGTTCTTTCAAGATAATTTGATAGATCCATACTTTAAAGGTATAAGAGCTATTGAAGAAACTAGACAATCGTTTAAGGACGATTTTAAGGCGCTCAATAAACAAATGAGACCTGTTATAAAGAAACTTGGTAAACTTGTACCAGGAACTGAATTTACGCACGATCAAGCTATAAGAGTTGCTCTATGGAATGCTTCTGGATATGAAATACCAGGTTTATCTGAAATAGATCAGAAAAAATTAGTTGATTACGTAAACGACAATGCAGACTTAAGTGAGTATGCTAGAAAGTTACAACAAATAGCAAAAAGACCTAAATGGGCTAAGCCTGGGGATTTTTGGGATGCAGAAACTATACTATCTGACTTAAACAACTTAACTGAAAAAATAGGTAGAAAAGAATTTTTATCAGAATTTATTGAAAATGCAGATATAATATTTAGCGAAGATAATCTTAATAAAGTAGAAGCTGGTTATGGCAAAGCTACTAGAGATGCATTGGAAGATATTTTATACAGAATGAAGAACGGTACAAACAGGCCTTCATCCACTACTGATAATACCAATAGATTTAATACTTGGATTAACAATTCTATTGGGGCAATAATGTTTTTCAATAGAAGATCAGCATTACTACAAACATTGTCAACAGTAAACTTTATTAATTGGTCAGATAATAACCCTTTAAAAGCAGCAATAGCATTTGCTAATCAAAAACAATACTGGTCTGATTTTGCAACACTTTTTAATTCTCCTAAACTTAAACAAAGAAGATCTGGTTTGAAAAGTGATGTTAATGAAGCTGAGATTGCAAGAGCGGTCAAAGGATCTAAGAACAAAGCAGTAGCTGCATTAAGTTATTTATTAAAAATTGGTTTTACGCCAACACAAATGGCAGATAGTTTTGCTATAGCTTCAGGTGGCGCTACATTTTATAGGAATAGAATAAAATCTTATTTGAAAAAAGTAAACGAAGAAGGAGAAGCTTTATATACTAAAGAGCAAGCGGAGGAAATGGCTTTTAAAGATTTTAGTCAAATATCTGAAGAAACTCAGCAATCTGGGGACCCTGCTTTAATATCTTCTGATCAAGCGAGTATAGTAGGTAGAGTATTACTTGCGTTTCAAAATACACCTATACAGTTAAATAGGTCTATAAAGAAAGCTGCTTTAGATATAAAAAACAGAAGAAGAACACCTGGGCAAACTATGTTGCAAAGTGATTTTTCTAACTTAAGCAAAATTATATATTATGGTACTGTTCAAAACATCATATTCTCTGCACTGCAGAACGCTTTATTCGCTTTAATACCTGGGTTTGAAGAGGAAGATGACGAGCTTACTGAAGAAGAACAATTAGAAAAGTATGGAAAAGTGTATAGCACAAAGCAGTCTAGAATAATACAAGGTATGATTGATACTACTTTAAAAGGAGGATTTGGTTTGCCGGGAGCTTTTATATCTACTCTCAAGAACGCTTATGTTGAGTATGATAAGCAAGAACAAAAGGAATTTATGGCTGACCATACTTATACTATATTGTCATTAGCTAACCTATCTCCGTCTGTTGGATCAAAGCTTAGAAAGGTTTATAGCGCTATTCAAACAAAAAAGTTTGAAAAAGATGTTATTGAAAAAAGGGATTGGGATATTACTATAGATGGTAAATTTAATTTAAGTCCCTCGTATAAAGTATTAGGATCGTTAACTGAAGGTTTCACAAACCTACCTTTAGACAGAGCTGTTACAGAAGTGAATGCTTTAACTGAAGCGTTAGATTATAGAAACACTGTTTGGCAAAGAGTAGCTCTTGCTTTAGGCTGGAGATCTTGGGATGTAGGCGCAGAGAATGAAGAGCATGAACTTATAAAAACAGAAGCTAAAGCTAAAAGAAAAGAAGAAGGTAAAAGAAAAGCAAAAGCAACAAGAGCTAAAACTAAAAAAGAAAAACAAAGAAAAGCTAAGTTAAAAGAAGATAAAAAACTTAATACATTTTTAGATTAATGAAACTAAAATATTTCACATACGAAGAGTTTGACTCACCAGATGTTCAAGGAAGTGGTCAATTAATGAATGAAGAGTTACTTAACATGCTTGATGTTGTTAGAAAAAAATACGGTAAATCTATTGTTATTAACTCAGGTTACAGAACTGTAAAACATAATGCTAAAGTAGGTGGAACTCCTGAATCGTCTCATACAAAAGGTTTAGCAGTTGATATTGCATGTAATAATTCTACTGACAGATTTAAATTAGAAGGTATATTAAGAGAAGTTGGATTTAAAAGAATTGGTGTTGCTAAGACTTTTATTCACGTTGATATAGACAAAGATAAAGCGCAAAACGTATTATGGACTTATTAAAAATAAAATTATGAAACTAACAAAAGGATCACCATTTCAATTAAAAGACGCATGTTACCATAAGGTAAAAAAACAATACAAAGTATTCCCTTCGGCATATGCAAGTGGAGCAATAGCTAAGTGTAGAAAAAATAAAGGTAAAAAGTAATGAGACAGTCACCGTTGTTTGTTAGAAAAACAAAAGAGGGTGCAAACCTTAAGCGTTGGTTTAAAGAAAAATGGACTGATGAAAAAGGTAACCCTTGTGGATCTACTAAAAATAAAAACACTAAAAAGTGTAGACCTAGTAAAAGGATTAGCGGTGAAACTGTTAAGACTTGGAGTGAAATGTCTTCAGCTGAAAAGAAAAAAGTTGTAGCTGAAAAGAAAAGAGTTGGAATGGGTAAAAGAGCATCCAATATAAAAAGAAAAAAATAGGAGTAAAGATTATCAGGCGTACCATACCTGCAATTCCTATAATAGAAAGGGGCCTCATAATGAGACCCCTTTTTTGATATGTATACATTATTTAATTATTTATACATATTAGTTTTTATATGTATAAAAAAGTCATAACTTTTAGCCTTTAGCCATCACAAGCTAAACAATCTTCATTCATAGCTTGCTGAGCTATATCACCACGTAAAACAGATTCTGTTCTAGTATAATATAAAGTTTTAACACCTTTCTTCCAAGCCTCGAAATGAACTTTGTTTAACCACTTAGGTGTAGCTTCAGAGGGAAATGCTAAGTTTAAACTAACTGACTGATCTATATATTGTTGTCTCAGTCCTGCTTGATTGACTAATTCCAATTGATTAATTTCTTTAAAAGTTTTAAAAACTTCTTTAACTGGAATGTCATGGCCCATAGTAATACTATCCAAAGCATCGATACCCTGTACGCTACCTCCGTCAGCCAATATTTTAT
>Ga0206125_10003176_pt1 | contig 16186 bp, 13 predicted proteins | sample Helgoland_Spring_4_FD_148598 | JGI IMG/M metagenome (GOLD analysis project Ga0206125, IMG submission 148598) | Pelagic subsurface seawater microbial communities from Kabeltonne, Helgoland, North Sea - Helgoland_Spring_Bloom_20160331_1 | ecosystem: Environmental > Aquatic > Marine > Epipelagic ... | reverse complement strand
TTCCAGTAGGTGCTCTGAATTGAATAAAGTCTATACTTTTTAAAGCTTTATATATCACAAATAAGTTGTAAGGGGCATTTAAAAGAATAGATAATTTACGTAAACCTCTACCTCCTGAGGGTTTTAGGGGTAAGTAATTTATATTTTTTTCTGAATATGATAAAGAACTTTTAGGTGCAATTCCTTTGTGAAAGGGTGCTATATGAACTATAGAATTTGTTCCAATAGCCAATTTATTAATTTCTTTTATTGTGGGACCCCAGCCTTTAATTTTACCTGAAGAATCCCGATAGTGTTCTGTATGTGATATAATCGCTATTTTCACAGATCTAAAATCTTTATATATTTTTTAATAATATTTTTCCATAAAAAATTTGACGCCCAAACTTTAGATTCATGAAAGTATATATCATAATTGTCTAATATATTTTTAATTGATTTTTTAAATTCTGAATGATTGTTATTCTGAATAAGAATACCTGATTCATAATCTAAAATAGCATCTTCTATTCCGCAATTTTTTGCTCCTATTGCAGGGATTCCCAAGCTATTAGCTTCTAAAATTGCTATTCCAAAACCTTCAACATCTCCAGAAGCAGTATTCTGACTTAACATAGTGAAAATATCACTATTTTGAAGTAACTTTATTTTAACCTCATCACTAACAGCACCATGAAAAGTAATATATTTATCTACATTTAGTTTTTTTGCAAGTTTAAAAAATTCATCTTTTTTGTATGGTTTACCAACCATATGATAATGAATTTCTGGATATGACTTTATTAGAGTAGGAAGTGCGTTAATAACATTTCTTTGACCTTTTCTCTCAGAAATAGACCCTACAGTAATTAGACTAGGTTTCCCTTTTATTTTCTCATTAGCAATTGTTGAAATTTTTGGTAATGCAAAGCCATTAGGTATTACAGTAATATTCGTAAGTTTTAAATACGAAATTAATGATTTTGTAAAGTTAGAGACAGCTATTATATGGTCAAACTTCTTTAGTGACATATTTATAGACTTTCGTAATATTTTTTTTTTGAAATTTACTTCAGAACCATGAACTACAGCAATATATTTTTTTTTCTTGAAGAATAAAGATGTTATAGCAACAATCCAGAGTGGAAATTTTCCAGACGCAATAATTATTTCATTTCTGTAAGTATGTTTAAAAATTTGAAATATTCGATTTAAGTACATTAGGACACGAATAGATTGCTTTTTTACTCTAACCACTTTAAATAATAAATTACTGTCGAATAAAATTTCATTTTGCCTATCATTTAATCTCTGGTCAGTAATTACAGATACTTTGTATTTATTAATAGCTAAGTATTTAGCTATATTATAAGCATGATTACCTATACCACCAGGTTCTGGTGGAAACTCTGAAGTAATAATTGTTATTTTTTTAAAATTAATCATTTAACATGTTTTTAGCTAATCTTAAATTTTTAATTATTTTGCACAAAGTATTAGGAAATAATAATAAGCCAATTATAACCTTTAATATCTTATGTGTTATAAAACCACGAATAATAAAAGTGCCCCTAATATTTAGAAGCATTAATTTATACACTTGCTTTCTTGTATAGTGTTTCAAGTTTAGATAAATTTCTGAATGGTGTAAAAGCCTTCTTTGAAATAAAGAATTTCTAGATGAAGCGAATGTAATCTTTCTCACATTATGCTTCCTTAGCCCTCCTCTACTTGCTCTGAGGTGAACTATTCTTAATTGATTATTTTTTATACTCAATGCTCCGTTCTTTATCAGCCTTACTCCTATTTCTTGGTCTTCACTTTGTTTTTGATCCATTTTCACGTCAAAACCACCAGCATCTAATAAAAAATCTGTTTTTACCAAAACATCATTTGTTGGAAAACCACCTGATAATTCAATTTTCGGAATGGATCTATCAATATAATTTGTTCCTATTTCATCCGGTATACCACAAGAAATATCTGCATTCATTGAATAAATAGTTATCAAATGTTTTTCCAAATAATTTGTTGGAATTTCTTCCATATCATCATCTAAAAACCAAATAAACTTACTTTTTGCGGCTTCTATTCCTCTATTTCTAGCAGTACATTGTCCAATTTTATCTGTTTCTAAATAAACTATAGGTAAATCATCAAAAGATTGTAAAAACTCTTTACTTCTTTTTTCTTTTGGGGTTTGATCTACAATTATTATTTCTTTCATTGCTGGTTCAAGCAACCTTAATTCTTCTAATTCTTTCTCTAAATAAGGATAACGCTCAAGTGTTGCGATAACAATTGATACAGAAAGATCTTTGTCTTTTAATAAATCTTGAGATGCATCTTGATTAAAAATATTCTCGCTATAGTTTTCTTTATTTTTATAAGCTTTGAAAAAAGTAAATGGTGATATTTTAAAAAAAGACAATAAGTAGCTCCAAAAAAAAGCTTTGCTATCAAAATTATTTCTAATAAATAATAATTCATCTAATTTTCTTAAATTGTTAGAAGTCTCTTTGATTGCATCTGATAATATTACCGAATATCTAGTTATTACTCCAGATTTCATCGAATTGTAACCAAAATCTAATCCTATGATATCTAAAGAATTTGAATAGTTGGAGATAGTAACATTTGTAAATACTTTTTTTTCTAGTAAACATCCTTTAAATGTATTCTTCCAAGAACTATGAGTAATTGTAGAATTTATATTTAAATGAAGCATGCTTGTTGGTTGAATAAAATCTAATAAGTATGGTTTTGTATTTAGTCCTAATTTAGTTCCAATATGCCATAGATTTCCATTAGTTTTCAAAACTTTTTCAATAGATTCTTTTTTTGGAATTGGATTGGTACAATCCCAAAATAAAATATAATCTGAAGTATCTTTTAAAATCTCTTCTCTTACAGAAAGCAAAGACTTTACAGAATAATCTATTGAATATTTAGATCCAAATTCCCATTCAATGTTTGAGATTTCATTAAATATTACTAAAGTAATTGTTACGTTCATTAATTAGGGTATGAGTTCATTAAAAATTGTTGTAAATATTTGAGTTTTATCCTTCTTTAACTCATCACCAAAAAATTTATTTACAAGATTTTTTCTTTCTTCTTGTAAATAACTAGGATTTATTATATATGTTTTCAACTCTTTTACTAATTCTTTAGTATTCTTTACCAAAGATATCGCCTTACTTTCAATAATTGGTTTGTAATGATCAAAGTCATAAATCTTCTCATAATCATTTGGGTAAATATTCTCCCCCGGCGGATTAAAAGCAATATTGATAACTGGTTTATTTAAAATTACAAGATCTAAACTAACAGTAGAAGCAACATTTATTCCAATACTGCAATGATTGATTAAACTATTAAATAGTGTTATGTCTTTTATTGTTGGTGTTAGATGATTTAGTTCCCAGAAGTGATCAGGTATACTAATACTTTTATTGTTTTCTCTTAACTTATAATATTCTGTATTATCATCTTTTGCATAAATTCTTACAACAAGTTTTAAGTTGTCATCAATATCTCTGAGAACTTTTTCTATTTCTTTAACAATAACATACTCTTTAGGTGTATAATAAGCCATTCCTGTTGAATATAGTACTATTTTTTTATGATGAGGAATTTCTAAAAAATCGTATAATTTTTCTTTAGAATTAATAAATTTTTCATCAAAATGAAAATCAAATTGAGGCGTGCCAGTTACAAAAATATTTTGCTTTTGAATTGCTGGGTAAAATCTTAATAAATCCTCTTTAATTTTTTGATTCCATGTAAAATAATAATCATAATTAGGTAAGATTCTTCCTTGTGAAGTTAAGTTATCCCAAGAAAATATAAATGTAGAGGATTTAATATTTAATTTTTTTACAGCATACATTAAGTCTAAAGAAATTGCATTATGTATATGCGATGTATTGAAAACAATATCAGGTGCTATTTCCTCTAATAGTAACGAGAGTTCTTGTACTTTTGGGTTTTTAAAATTAGATTTGATAAAGCGATGGGTCAATTTAACCAATCCTTTTTGTGAGGTGTAGAATGATGCAATGAATTTTCGCAACTTTCTTAAAAGACTAGACTTTATATTTCCTTTGCTTAACAAATCATCTTTAATAATTTTTAAATTTCCAGTAACTGAGTTTAACTTCTTTGCATGTGCAATTTGTAAAATTTTAACTAGCTCATCGGCATATTTATTGTTCGATCTATTCTCCTCTAACTCATAGAAATTATCACATTTAGAAACTAAATATTTCTTAATTTCTAAATTAGGAACAACAGAAAAAAATACCACCTTAAAATCTTCTCTTAAAGCATCGGTTATACCAGAATATACAAAATTCTTAATCGATTCTCCTCTAGGCAATATGACTACAATCTTTTTCTTCATCTGATTAGGCATTCTCTTTTAAACTCAATGCTACACTTAACAACTGCCATATATGAAAACTAGAATTATTGTCACCATCTAAATACTGTTTCCATTCTTGTTTTAATATTTCAAAATTAAACCAAGAAGCAAATTTAGAAGTTTCTAAAGCTTTTAACTCTTCTGAAACAAAACCAGCCAATTCATGAGACAACCATTCTCTTTGTGGTGTTTGTAAAGGACGTTTGGGTGCATAAGAAATAGAATCGCTTAAATATTCTGACACAATATCTCTTAATATTCTCTTTTGAACACCTTCTTTTATCTTATATTCTAAAGGTTGCGCAAAGGCAAATTCTACAAGTCTATGATCTAAAAAAGGCTCTCTCAATTCTGTTCCAAATGCCATAGAAATTCGATCATTAAAACGCAAAGCTCTTGGAATTTTTGTGTAAAATAAATCTCTATATTGCTTGTTTAAAAGCTCCTCTTTAAATGGTTTGGGATATATTGGTTTTTGAGACAAAGCAATCATTTCTTTAGACAAGACTTCTTTTTTAAAAGGAGATTTTTTTACCCCTTGTATTGTTGCTTCATTTTTTTGAATATAATAATCGTAGCCAGCCCATTGTTCATCCATTCCCTGACCATCTAATAATACTAACGTGTTTTTTGCTCTTGCTTTCTCAAATATTTTTGAATATGCTAGGGTTGGTATTCCTCCATAAGGTTCATCTTGATGCTTCTGAATTTTAAGCGCCAAGTCTTTCACTTCCTTTGCCTCCAACAAAACCTTTTCTAAAGGATTATCTGTCAAAGCAATCATCTCTTCTACCCATGGAATTTCATCATATCGTTCGTCATTAGTATAAAAACTAAATGCATTTATTTTCTCTCTTGCTTCCTGCTGATTTACAAAAGCCAGCAAGCCTGAACTGTCTAAACCTCCACTTACATTAAACCCAATATTTACATCGGATCTAAATCTTAACGCTATGCTATCTTTCATTAAAGAAACATAGTGTTCTTTTACTTCATTATAGGATAAATTTTGTTGGTGCTTCTTAATTTCTTCCTCAAAAATATACCATCTCTGAACTGTAATTTCATTCTTTTCAAATTCTAAGAAATACCCTCCAGCCAATTGCGAAATATCTTCCCAAAAACATTCATTTGGCATTCCGTAACTACCATAACAAAAATAATTTACCCAAATTCTTTCATTTGGTTTCTTTTCTATTCCAACAGCATGAATTGCTTTTATTTCAGAAGCAAAATAAAGTGTATTATTAGAGAAATGGTAATAAAACGGCTTGACACCAAAACGATCTCTGGCTGCAAATAATTTTTTATCAACAGAATCCCATACGGCAAAAGAAAACATTCCATTTAACTTATTTAAACAAGCCTTTCCCCATTTTAGGTAAGCAGCAAATAGAACTTCGGTATCTGAGCTTGTTACAAAATTATAATCTAGTTCATTCTTTAATTCAAGATAATTATATATTTCTCCATTAAAAATTAATTGATACCGTTCTTCTTCATCTTGAAAAGGTTGATTTGCATTTTCTGATAAATCAATAATAGACAACCTATTATGACCAAAACAAACATTTTCATCTAACCAAAAACCTGTGTAATCAGGTCCACGGTGCTTCTGAGCATTTGTCATCTTCAATAAAACATCTTTTGAAGCATTTTTTCCTATAATTCCAGCTATCCCACACATTTTTAATTCAATTGTTCTTTAAGGGTTTTAATCAATTCTTTTGTGCGCAAAATCCTTCCTTTTCCGTTAAGATGATAACTGCTATCGTAAAATAAATCAGCGCTATATAGATAATCATTAGGATTACCAAAAAATGTAATTCCAGTTTCTCTTTTAACTTTATCAATATCTTTCAAAAACCGATTATCAAACTGTGATTTTTCTAATGGTGGGTATGTAATTAATAATGTAATTCCTTTTTTAACATACTCAGCATTAATCTTTTTTAAAAAAATAATAAACTCTTTACTTACTTTCTTACTTTTTAATTTTTGGTATCTATTTTTTAATGTTAATTCTATTTTTGAATTTATTGAAGAACGTAAACTAATATTATCTCCTAAATAATCATACGATTCTCTTTTGTATTGTAATGATTTATTTCCTTTGTCATTATTTTTATTTAAAGCCCCGATATAATATTCTACTGATAGTCGAAAAGCTTTTTCAAAAAAAGCATCTTTTTGTTTAGTAGTAAAATCTTTTACAACTTTAGGATAATAAAAAGCTGTTGTGTATAAAAAATCATCTCCATTTTCTTTTCCATAATAATACTCATACTCTGGAATATATAAAATAACGTCTCCTTTATGTAAATAATCTTTTGTAATATTTAAATGAAATTTACTTCCTAAGCTCATTGCCAAACTGGTATTTACTACAGGTTTTTTTAAAGTTTTTTCAAGCAATTCACTATCAATGCCGTACGAAGAACTAGATCCTCCACAAATAATAATTTTAGCCGTCTTTTTTAATGAATCTAGTCTCTGATATTTATTTATAATGGCTGCCGGATAATCTATTTTATGATTGTAATTGAAATAAAAAGCCCCACCTACAATCAAACTAATGAAAAATAGGAGTATTATTAATTTTAATAATATGTTTTTAAGAAATCTATTCATTGATAAATAGTTGATTAATATCTTTTGCTAGTTTTTCAGAAAACTTTTTCCCAGATTCTTTATATAAATGAATTCCGTCAATAAAAGTATAATTAGCCACCTCTGTCTTATAATTTAAATATGGTATGTCATTAAATTTAGTTTTTATAATTGAATCAAAGCTTTTACATATTTTATTTTCTATCGTTAACATTTCTTTGTGAACTGGAATACGAACCAAAACTACTTTTCCATGTTTTTCTAATAGGCGAATTGTTCTTTCTAGCCAATCAATTCTTTTATTTGAAATTTTAGTTGTTTTACTCCCATCTTCATAGGATTTTATTTTAGACATTGAGCGTTTTTTTATTACATGCTTATCCATATTTATACTTACTTCTAACCATCCATTAGATTGAAGAAATAAAGATTCATCTTTTATAAATTTATTCAACAATAAGTTAAACATTGAACTTTTATATGCATTCATTAAATAATCATAATTTGGATTCATATTGAAATATGTAAGCTTAGAAAGTTCTTTTTTACTTTCTATATCATAATTTAAATTGGTTCTCAGTGAAATTGACCAAGGATCAACAGCTACAATAAATAATCCATTAAAATTATCCTTAACGAGTTTAGAATCTATTGCATTATAATATGTTTTTCCATACGGACTATGAAGAATTGTAAAAGCAAAATTATAAATTGGAATATTAAACCTTTTGGCATCTAAAACTGAATCCATTATACTTGGTCTAATTCCTTGCGCAGCTCGTGATGTACCAATAATTAATGATTTTTGTTTTGGACTTGTAAATCGTAAATAAAATGGGTCAGTATATCCATCTGCAAAAAAACCTAAAAATATATAACTGGATAAAATTCCAATTACCAAAATGAGTATTTTATGTATAAATTTTCTCATTTACGTCTTTAAAATTGAAAATATATAAATGATGACTTTTCTTCTACTGAAGAATAATACAAAATCATAAAAGCAAACAACAAGTAAAATACCGTTCTGTACTTTTTATCCAAAACAATAGCATATTCTTGTTTTCTAGAAAACCACTCTAAAATGATAAACAAAAATAGCAATGGAATCACTTTTTTATGTCGAATTACATCAGGCATAAAATTAGAAAAATCTGAGATTTGTTGAATATAAAGGATGGCGTCTGTAATAGATTCTGCTCTAAAAAATATCCAGGTAAATGTGGTCAAACCAAAGGTGAGTAAAATTTGAAACAATTCCTTTACATTAGGTAAGATACTATTAGATGCTACTTCATCTAAATTATTTCTGTTTTTATTGGTTAACAACAGTGGTATAAAGAATAGAGCATTTAATCCTCCCCAAACTATAAATGTCCAATTGGCTCCATGCCAAAAACCGCTCACTAAAAAAATAGCAAATACATTTCTTAATTGAAACCATTTATTACCCCTAGAACCTCCTAGAGGAATATATAAATAATCTCTAAACCACGTACTCAGTGAAATATGCCAGCGTCTCCAAAATTCAGCAATATCTCTTGAAAAATACGGATAGTTAAAATTACGCATCAATTTAAACCCAAATAATCTAGAAGTACCAATTGCAATATCAGAATAACCAGAAAAATCACAATAAATCTGAAAAGCAAAATAAATAGCTCCCATACAAAGTGCTAGTCCTGATTCATCTTGGTAATTTTCAAATATTTTATTCACTAAAATGGCACAAGAATCTGCTATAACTACTTTTTTCACCAGTCCCCATAGAATTAATTTCATTCCAGAAACCGCATATTCGTAATTAAACGTTCTCTTTTTGTAAAACTGAGGTAATAAATTTGTTGCTCTTTCTATAGGCCCAGCAACTAATTGAGGAAAAAAAGACACAAATGAAGCAAAAGCGATAAAGTCTTTTGTCGGTTCTAACTTTTTTCTATAAATATCTATGGTATAACTAAGGGTTTGAAATGTATAAAATGAAATTCCTACTGGTAATATAATATTTAATGAACTTGCATGCATTGTAACTCCAATGTTACTCCATGCTTCAATCCAACTATCAACAAAAAAATTGTAATACTTAAAAAACCCAAGCATCCCTAAGTTAAAAACAAGACTAAAACTTACTAATAATTTTCGTCTTTGTAAATTGCATGCCTTTCTTAACTGTATGCCTATTGTATAATCAATGAGGGTGCTAATTAAAATTAACGATAAAAATCGCCAATCCCACCATCCATAAAAGACGTAACTTGATACTAATATGAGAATGTTTTGGGTAGTAATCTTCTTAAAAACAAACCAATACAGTATGAATACTGTTGGTAAAAACAATAAAAACTCTAGGGAGTTAAATAACATTTATTTTAGTGTTTTTAGGTTATTTATTTTTTTTCAATACTAATTCAGCTTTTCTCCAATCTTCCATCGTATCAATATTTACATAAAACTCTTTTGGAGATTCTACATAAGAAATAGTTGACCCGTATAATGAGTTTTCTTTTTCAATAATGCTTGTTTTGGTAATATAAATACTTCCGTCTCTACAATATGTAGCAGGCAAATCTTGTCTTCTCGAAATAATTTTTTCTTCGCCTGTGGCAATTTTCAAATTCCCTTCTTCATTTAATTCAAATGTCCAATGTGGATTGTATTCATGCGGTACTTTTTGAACAGAAATTAACGAATCTGTTCCTTCATTTATGAATTTTTGTATTGTATTGTCTAAGAAATCAACTGTTCTAAACGGACTAGTTACTTGTAATAGACAAATAGCATCAAACTCTTCTCCTATATTTTTATAATACGCTAATGCATGTTTTATAACTGGTAATGTAGGTGTTGCATCTTCGGATAAATTAGATGGACGCTTAAAAGGAACTTCTACCCCTGTGTTTTTTGCTACTTCAATTATTTTATCATCATCAGAACTTACTAAAACTTTTGTAAGTAGTTTAGATTGTAGCGCTACTTCAGTCGTATATTCAATTAAAGGTTTGCCAGACAGTAATTTTATATTTTTACCAGGCACTCCTTTAGATCCTCCTCTTACAGGTATAATAGCTAAAACTCTCATTAATATGTAATTGTTTTATGAAAGGTCAATGCTACATTTGCTAAAATATCTGCAATTTTATCTCCTGAGTTTCCATCACCGTAAATAGTTTCTGAAACAATACTTTTTGCCGTTATTCTTTCGTTTATTGCCCTTTTAATGTCTTCTTTGTGATACATTACATCAGTTACATTTGAAGCCCTTTGCCTTCTATTTTGTCTTGTACCAATATTCACAACTGGCACTGCTAAATAGGCACATTCTCTAATACCAACACTAGAATTACCAATTAAACAATTACTATTTGCTAATAATTTTAAAAAGTCTGTAGGCTCCATGTTTTTAAAAAAATGAATATTTCCTGGTTGATGTACTTCTCTAAATGTTCTAATTCCATTAGATGTGCCATCTGAACCTGCGTCTACATTTGGCCAAAACCAAAAAGTAGGAATATTTAATTCATTTACTGCTTCTAGTGTTTTTAACACATCATCTTTGGCAGAATTATATTCTGTAGTTACCGGATGCTGCATTACAACAATATAGCCGTCTTTCCAGTTAATTACTTTTCCAACTCCACCATATTTATCAATAGGATTAAAATCTAAACTTGATGATGCTTTTATTTCTCTTGCTATGTCAATAGAAGGACAACCTGTATTGAATACTTTATCAGGAGCTTCACCCATTTTTATAACACGCGTTCTAGCATCTTCTGAAGCCACTATATGTATATCTGCCAACTTTGTGTTGGCATGTCTCACTTTCTCATCAATATTACCAGTAACTTCACCTCCTTGTAAATGGACTAAGGCTATATTTTGATAGGAAGCAGCAATTGAAGTTGCAATTGTTTCAAAACGATCTGCAATGGTTATAACAGCATCTGGTTGTAACTTATAAAACACATTCGAGAGTTCCATTACTCCTAAACCTGTAGTTTTTGCCATTGCCGTTGGATTTTCTCCTTCAAGGATCATAAATACTTTTTCAGCTATTTCAAAGCCGTCCTTTTCTATAAAATCAACTGCATTTCCATATCTACCCAGTAATGCAGAACCTGCAATTACTAATTGTAATTCCAATTTAGGATGATTTTTAATGGCTGTAAGCACTGTTTTTACACGACTATAAGATGGCCTTGCAGTAACAACTACACATATTTTTCTAGGGGTCATATTTATTTCTATTTAAAGTCTGAATAATTTAAAAAATCAAACTTATTTAAACTCGATGTTAATTTTTTTCCTATGATATTTTCATATTCATTTGCAAGAATTCCAAATCCTTTAGGTTTTTTTGTTTCTAAATCAGAAAAGGAAATTATATGTCCTTTATGAAGATTCTTATTTACAGCTAGTGATTTTTCAAAAATAGATTTTAGAGTATCAAATTCTGAATTATCTCTCTTATCAATTGGATTTTTTAAGGCAGTATTAATATTAGTAACGGCCTTAACCAATTGTTTTGTTTCTTTTAATGTTAAGGATGATTTAGCATCTGGTCCAAACATTTCTTTATCAAAAACTACATGAAATTCTAAAATTTCTGCTCCTAAAGCAGTAGCTGCAATACAAGCTTCTGTAGAGGCAGAATGATCAGAAAAACCAACTGGAACCTTATATCTATCTTTAAATTCTTTGATGACATTTAATCCGTATTGTTTTGGAGCCGTTGGATAAGAAGTTGTACACTGTAAAATTGAAAAATCTACTTTTCGTTCTCTTAAAAACAATACAGTTTTGTCAAGCTCTTCAAATGAACTCATTCCTGATGAAATAATTATAGGCTTTCCTGTTTGTGAAATTTTTTCTAATAAAACAAAATTATTTACTTCTCCAGATCCTACTTTATAACGCTTAACTCCAACTTTTTCTAATAAATCAACAGCAGCGTTGCTAAATGGGGAACTAATAAACTCTAGACCTACTTCATCACAATGTGTTTTTAAACCCCTCCACTGATCTAAAGTAAACTCCATACGATGCCAATACTCATATCTAGTGGTATCTTGTTTAGAAAATTTTACTCTAAAAGGTTCATGAATACTACTTTCGGCATCAGCTATATGTGTTTGAAACTTTATAGCATTGCAACCTGTTTTTGCAACAGAATCTATATATGCGTGTGCCAGACCTAAACTACCATCATGTGCTTGTGCTATTTCTGCTATAATAAATGTCATGATATTTGTTCTATAAATGTTTTCAATTTTTCAACGTTACTATTACAGGTGAATTTTTCAATAAAAGTTTCTTTTCCTGCTTTGCTCAACTCATATATTCTGTTTTTATGTTTAATTATATTAATAATATTTAATGTCATTTCATCAAGTATATTACATAATATTGAGTTTTGTTTATCTTTTATCTCAGGAAACGCTTTCACAGATTCTTTAGTTGCAACTAAAACTTGCTCATAATTTAAAACCAATGGTAGTCTTGTTCTTGTACCCGTGTTATATTCCCATGGAATTATATGAATATCTTGAGGATGCATTACTTCTAATAAGTCTTTTACAAAACCTAAACATTCAATATTTGAATCGTTAAGCTTTTCTAACAAAGTATTTGATGCTTGTTTTAAGCTGCCGATAACAATTAATTTAATGCTTGGGTGTTTTTTCTTAACCTTACCCCAACAAACGTCTAAAAAACGCTCTAAGCCTAAGCGATTTGCGGTTGTTCCCATACCACCTAAATGAATAATATTTGGAATTGAATTTGGTAAAAGTTTTGGCGTTACCTCTTTATAAGTTGTAGGAATATATAATGCTTCCTTATTTGAAATTTGTATTATTTCTTTAGTTTCTGTAGCTGACCCAGAGATACAACCTTCTACTCCTTTTACTAATTTAAATTCAACTCTTTTCTTTTGAAATGTGTGAAACCTACCAAAGAAAGTTCTTTTTGATCGAAGCTTAGCCAGTTTATATTCCCAATCGTGATGTGCATAAATAACAGGGATTTTTAATTTCGAATACCAAGCTAATAAGCCTGCCCATCTCCATTCAGACCATACAATGTCAACTGATTTTCTAAGAACTAATTCATTTAAAAAAAATGTGTTTTTTCGATTTAAAAAATAATATTCAAAAATTTCTGGGGAAATAATAGCATCAATAATTCTAGCTATTCCTTTTTTGGGAAGTTCAACTTTTGGCTTAAATGGAATAATCGCATCAACCATATGTTGAATCTCAATATAATCTTCTTTTTTATATGATATAGAATTTGACCATTCTACAGCTAGCAATTGTATTTTAAAACCTGCTTTGTATAAAATTTCTAAATGACTATAATATACAGAAGCACCTCCATTTTCATTAGATGAAATAGTTCCTGTATTTACTATAAAAAGAATGTTTTTAGACATCAGCTTCTATCTGTTTATATACTTCCAAAACTTCTTTTTTAATTAAGTTATGATCGAGTTTTTTTGCTATTTCTTGGTTTATACTAAAAGCATTTTTTAACAACTCATCGTTGATTAGTGCTTTTTTTATCTGTTTTGCTATTTCTTTACTGTCTTCTGGGTTTTTTATTAACATCCCGTTTTTATTGTGAACAATATAATCTTCTGATGCTCCTCCTGGGTTTGATTGGATTGGAAACGCTCCACAAATAATAGCTTCTAGTAATGTGTTAGGAACCCCATCTGAAATATTATTGCCTATAGCAATTTTTGCTTGACCAAATTTCTCTAGTAATTCAGAATGTGTTAATTGATTATAACGAGAGGAGTATTCTATATTTAAGTTATATTTTTCATTAAACTCAAATATTTTTTCAATAACAATTTTATGAGCAGAATATATATATATATCAATGCTTTTAATGTCATCAATTATAAACTCTAAGGCTTTTAAAACACTTAATGCTCTACCAAACTTATGTTCGTATCCTTTTATAATTATTAATTTCCTTTCCTTTAATGGTTTAGAATGTGTTTTATATTTATTGATTTTATAACCTCCTCCTCCAGGAAATTTAGTTCCAAGAACTTTTGTAGTATTATTTATCGATTTTATTAACTTTTTATCTCTCTCACATTCTAAAAAACAATAGTCCAAGAGGGCTATAACTTCGTTAATTTTAAATTTATGAGTATCTAAATCCTTATAAAAAAAAACATCATTACCCCAACATGAATATGCCCATTTAAAATTTATATCTCTCCTTACCTTTAATAAAGGATAAGTCTCTGATTGCATCTCTAAAGAATGTACTAAATCTGGTTTGATTTCTTTTATCAATTCTTTTAATTTTTCTGAAGCAGTTACTTTTAAAAATGGTTCTATTTTACTAAATAGAAAGGGGAAATTCTTTTCTAACCAAAATTCACCCTTTATATAGGTTAGTTTACGATGACTCCAATTATCTGTATATTTAGTCCATTTTAAATCTTCATGTATCGGCATATCTAAACAATCAAAAAGGAAGATTTCATGTTCAGAATCTTTTAATTGATTTATCCATCTGGCTGAATGAATATATTGCATACAGACGAAGAGTATTTTCATAATTCTAATTTGAAAGAAATTTATATCCTTTTTTAATAGTTTTGTAAGTAAGAAAACCAATTAATGTTCTAATTTTAAACAAAAGAATATCTTTATCATTTCTAACCTTTAAAATATCTATTAAAATTTTATTAGATTTTGAATCATTTTTTAACAGCAATGCTCTCAACAAAAAAACAAGTCTTTTGCAATACCATAAATTTAATTCTTTATTTACAAGGTTTTTCGATTTAAATATTTCAAACATCTTACACCTAATTTGATACTCTTGAAAAATATAACTTTCATTATAAGATGCTAGCTTACCAGAAATTGATTTTTCATGTTTTCTATAAAAAGTTAAAACTTCCTTAATTAAGTAATACTTAGGGTTTGTAAAAAGAACATTGATATTAAATACCCAATCTACAAGTAATTTGTTATCCTCGTTAAATACAAATGAGTTTTTATCTAAAAAAGATTTTTTCCACAAACTACAAATTGAGTAAAAAGAAATAGAACCTTTAAAATAATTTTGAAAAATATTACTCATATCATAATCATTCTCAATTTTTTCATATTTATCTATGGAATCATTAAAATAAGCTATTTCACAGCTCACAAAATCTAATTTTTTTTCAAGTATTACGTTCATTTTTTTTTCTAAACACTCAGGATGCATTATATCATCGTCATCAAACCAATTAACATATTGCCCATTAGATAATGTATACCCATAATTTCTGGAACTTGACATCCCTTTAGATTTTGAATTTGGTCTTGAATATAATGTAAACCTATTATCGGACTTAATAAAGTCGCTAATAACATTAAACGTATTATCTGTAGATTGATCATTAACAATAATGCACTCAAAATCTTTATAGGTTTGATTCTTGATAGAGTTTAAAGTTTGAATAACCAAATTTTCTCTATTGTATGTTGCAATAATTACTGACAAAGTAGGACTCATAAAAGTTTGATTTAAATATTAGTTACTAATAAATATTGATTTCAATATTATAGCACATCATAAAACATAAGCTTTATTTTTCAATAACAGATATCCATGTTGACTTCTTCTAGGTAAATTGCCCGAATTAAAAAAATCAGTCTCTAAAACATCAAAGTTAATTTGGTTTTGCAAATTATCAAATACGGAATCATGTTTAAACTTACCCCACAAAGTAATATTATAACTCATTGCTCTTAAATTAAATGAATCAATTTCATAACGAATAGTTGTTTCTTTATCAGTTAATAATAATTTATCTTTTGTAAATTCATTGCTTATATTACAAACTGGTATATTTCTTGAATCACTTATACCAATTGCCAAATCTATTTCTCTTCCGAAATTATTATCACTGCAAATTGTAATGTCAATGAAAAATTTTGAACATCCAGATTTAACACTCTTAACTTTTTCATACAGTTTTTCGTTCATAATGTAGGATAAAGAAATTGACTTAAACATAGCTTTTCTGTTACCATTACGTTGTTTAATTGATAATAAATTAAAATTTTGATTTTTAATGGAATCCTCTAGGTATAAATCTATTCCCTCTTCAACATCGCCTTTATATTCATCTTTACCCATTCCTAACACAAG
>Ga0206125_10003167_pt1 | contig 16231 bp, 11 predicted proteins | sample Helgoland_Spring_4_FD_148598 | JGI IMG/M metagenome (GOLD analysis project Ga0206125, IMG submission 148598) | Pelagic subsurface seawater microbial communities from Kabeltonne, Helgoland, North Sea - Helgoland_Spring_Bloom_20160331_1 | ecosystem: Environmental > Aquatic > Marine > Epipelagic ... | reverse complement strand
TGAAGTTTTTCCAGAGCCAGAGCCAGAGCCAGAGCCAGAGCCAGAGCCAGAGCCAGAGCCAGAGCCAGAGCCAGAGCCAGAGCCAGAGCCAGAGCCAGAGCCAGAGCCAGAGCCAGAGCCAGAGCCAGAGCCAGAGCCAGAGCCAGATAACACCCAGGTTTCTAAAGAAGAGAGTTCGACTAAAAAAAGTTTTTTTGGAAGGGTTTTCAAGCGTAAAGACGAAACCAAGAAAGTTGAAAAAAAGCGTTTGTTTGATGACAATATGCTTGAAAGTCTTGAAGAACTTTTAATCAGTGCTGATATGGGCGTTGACACATCACTTCGTGTTTCTGCCAATATGGCAGAAGGTAATTTAGGCAAAAAAATATCGGTTAATGAAGTTAAAACTCTTTTAGGAGATGAAGTAGCGCGTATTTTAGAGCCAGTTGCAAAACCAATGCCTCTCTATTCTCAGAAACCCCAAGTCGTATTAGTTGTAGGAGTTAATGGTTCAGGTAAAACTACAACTATAGGTAAACTTGCATCTCAATTTCGAGCAGCAGGAAAATCCGTAGTTATAGCAGCAGGTGATACTTTCCGTGCAGCTGCTGTGGAGCAACTCCAAGTTTGGGGTGAAAGAGCCGGGGTGCCAGTTTTAACTGCTCCAGAAGGTTCTGATCCAGCCTCATTAGCCTTTGATGCAATGACTAAATGTAAAAAAGACTCAGTAGATTTGCTGATGATTGATACAGCAGGACGATTGCAAAATCGAAAAGATTTAATGGAAGAGCTAGATAAAATTGTAAGGGTTATACAAAAAAATGATCCAACTGCTCCACATAACACTCTATTGGTACTTGATGCTACTACTGGTCAGAATGCCATAAAACAGGTTGAAGTTTTTCAAGAGGTTTCAAATGTTACAGGCTTGGTAATGACTAAACTTGATGGAACAGCCAAAGGTGGAGTATTAGTTGCTCTTGCTGATAAGTTTGGACTCCCTATTCATGCAATAGGGGTGGGTGAACAAATTGATGATTTACAAGCTTTTGATCCAAAAGATTTTGCAAAAGCATTAACTGGAAGCGATGCTTGAGTAATTACATAACTGAGATTGCTGGAACACCAACTGGCAGCCAACTCGCAATGTTTTTAGCGCTAAGTGCAGCAATTCTTCATGCAGTTTTTGGAGCTCTCCAAAAAGGGCGTTATGACCCGTGGCTTTCAAGGGGTGTTATTGATTTTAGTTATGGAATTATTGCTGCGCCGTTTGCATTATTTCTTATGCCATGGCCAGAACCTCACATGTGGTTCATTTTTGCTGGAATGGTTTTAATTCATGTGGTCTATAAACTATCGCAAGCAATGGCTTATAGCTTTGGTGCTTATACTGTTGTTTATCCTGTAGTTCGTGGAATTGGGCCGTTAATTACTGTGGTTGTAGCTGGCATCGTTTTTGGAGAAAGCTTCACATTAAAACAATGGGTCGGTGTGTTGCTTTTATCGTGTGCAATTTTGAGCCTTGCATTAGTAAATTTGTATGGATCAGAAAAATTTCAACGTAAAGAATTATATTTTGCGTTGTCTTGGGCAGTTTTAGCAGGAATAATGGTTGCTGCATATACAACTTATGATGCATATGGCATTAGGTTAACTGCTGACCCTTTTACATTTCTTGCATGGTTCTTCTTTTTGGATGGCATTTTGGTGTTTCCTTGGATTGCATTAGCGAGGTGGCAAAAAATGGAAATAACCCCTCAAATTTTACCTTTAATATTACGTGGAATAATTGGTGGTTTTATAGCAATTTTTAGTTTTGGCTCGATAATGATTGCAACTCGTTTAGATAGTGTGGGCGAGGCAGCCGTAATTAGAGAAACGTCAACCGTATTTGCAGCTATTATAGGTTGGATTTTTCTTAAAGAGACTGTAGGACCTTCTCGAGCTGTGTTAATGGGTCTAATAGCGTTAGGCGCAGTGATTGTAGAATTTGGAGGGTAAAAGATGAGTAATAAGAATATACAACCTTGGGTGAAAACTGCATTAGAAATGGGTCCAGTTATTCTATTTTTTATTTTTTACTCAAAGTTTAAAAATAATGAATACATTTTCTTGGGTGAAACATATGAAGGGTTTATTCTAGCTACAGCTCTCTTCATTCCAGTTTTATTAGTGGCGACTGGAATTTTATATTTCTTGACTGGAAAATTATCTAAAATGCAGGTTTTTACTGCAGTTTTAGTGGTTGTTTTTGGAGGTTTAGGAATTTGGTTTAATGATGAGAAGTTTTTCAAGATGAAACCAACAATTATATATTTATTATTTGGAGGTATTTTGGGCTTTGGGTTATTCAAAGGGCAGTCTTATTTACAGATAGTAATGGATGGGGCTTTACCGATGTCTAACGATGGTTGGATGATATTAACTAAAAGATTTATGTTATTCTTCTTCGGTTTGGCTATTGCAAATGAGGTGATTTGGAGAAGCTTATCAACGGATATTTGGGTTAATTTTAAAACCTTCGGACTACCTTTAGCCATGTTTGTATTTTTCATCACACAAGCAAAAGTAATATCCAAATATTCAAATGATAATAATTAAAATATTTTTTTGAAAGCAAATGATTTTGTTGACGTTCAGATGCTCTAAGAGTACTGACAAATTGTGGCGATTTGTAACCGGATTGTGGGCCACTTTAAATATGCCACTAAAAAGTTGAAATAATTCATTCCAACTTCGGCTAAATTTTATGGGATTAATCCCCAGGATAATATGATGGAAAATTGGAAAACACGAACTAAATTAGTACATTCAGGCATAAAGCGTAGTCAGTTTGGGGAGCTATCAGAGGCACTTTTTTTGACTCAAGGATTTGCTTACGACACGGCAGAGCAAGCTGAGGCTAGATTCATTCAAAATTCTCCCGATGAATACATTTATGGTAGATATGGAAATCCAACAATTAGAATGTTTGAAGAAAGAATGATTGCGATTGAGGGTGCTGAAGATGCATTTGCAACTGCTACTGGAATGGCTGCTGTATCAGGTGCCTTATTCTGTTTGTTAGAACAAGGCGATCACATAATTTCTTCGAAAGCATTATTTGGTTCATGTATGTTCGTTGTTGACAATATACTTCGCAGGTGGGGCATTGAAGTAACTTTGGTTGATGGAACTGACCTTAATCAATGGCGTGATGCAATGCAGCCAAATACAAAAGTTTGTTTTCTTGAATCTATTTCAAATCCTACATTAGAAGTATGTGATATAGCAGGTGTATCTAAAATTGCTCATGCAGGTGGAGCTAAACTTGTAGTCGATAATGTCTTTGCGACGCCATTATTTCAACAAACATTAAAATTAGGTGCTGATGTAGTAATATACTCAGCAACTAAACATATCGATGGTCAGGGGCGTTGTCTTGGTGGCATAGTTCTTGGAACAGAAGAATATATTCAAGATGTATTCATTCCATTTAATAAGCATACTGGAACAGCAATGAGCCCCTTTAACGCTTGGGTGATGTTGAAAGGCCTAGAGACCATATCATTAAGATGTGAAGAGCAGGCTAATAATGCTCAAAAGATTGTTAATGCATTAAAAGACAATAAAAATATTAATAGGATATTATACCCTACAGATGTATCTCATCCTCAATATGAATTGGCAGCCTCTCAAATGACAAAGGGTGGAACAGTTGTTTCATTTGAATTAATGGGCGGTAAAAGTGCAGCTTTTAGATTTATGAACGCTTTAGAAATTATTACTATTTCTAATAATCTAGGTGATGCAAAGAGTTTAGCCACTCACCCAGTTACAACAACGCATAAAAATATGGCGATTGAAGCAAGAGCCGCTGCTGGCATTACAGATGGATTTGTTAGGCTTTCAGTGGGAATAGAAGACCCCGAAGATCTTATTTTAGATTTGCTACAAGCACTTGAAAAAGTTTAATAATGTTAGCATTTTATAAAGAATATACTTAATGTCTTTTCTATTGTAAAAATTGCCGGTTAATTCGTAACCGCTCTGGTAATCTTAATGTTAAATGTTTAAAAATAATTAAAACGGTTAAACCAAGGAGTAAGTGATGAATATTCACGATCCAGCTATTGAGACCCAAGAAGACGTTATAAGGCCTTCCCAAGCCGAAGCTGAAGCTGCAGTTCAAACCTTATTAAGGTGGGCGGGAGATAATCCTTTAAGAGAAGGTTTGCAGGACACCCCAGGCCGTGTTGTCAAAGCATATAGCCAATGGTTTAGGGGTTACAGAGAAGACCCTCAAGCTATGCTTCAACGTACTTTTGAAGAGGTTGAAGGATATAATGAAATGGTTTTATTGAAAGATATTCGCTTTGAAAGTTATTGTGAGCATCATATGGCTCCAATTATTGGCACTGCTCATGTTGCATATGTTCCTACTGATAGAGTTGTGGGAATTTCAAAGTTAGCCAGAGTCGTTGATGCTTTTGCTAAAAGACTGCAGGTTCAAGAAAAAATGACTGCACAAATTGCAAATACAATCGATGAAGTTCTTCGACCAAGAGGAGTTGCCGTTGTCCTTGAGGGAGAGCATCACTGCATGTCAACAAGGGGTGTTAATAAACATGGAGTATCTATGGTAACATCTGCAATGCGTGGAGATTTTCAAAAAGATCGTGAATTAAGGCGAGACTTCATGGGTATAATTGGAAATCCACGTTCATCTATTTAATCAAATACTAATTATTACAATTTGGAATTTACAGAGATTTCTTGACACTTTGGTAGGCATTCGCCAAATCTGCAATTATGTTTGATCTACGACCGGCAGGTTATGTTATTGGTTTATTATTAATGGTTCTTGGTTTGACTATGGTCATTCCTATGGGTTTAGATTGGCTTGATGGATCAATAAACTGGATTTCTTTCGCCTTGTCATCATTTATTACTGTTCTCATAGGATCAGTTGTATGCTTATCTTGTCAAAATAAAATAAAAGTAAATCTAAATATCCAACAAACCTTTTTCTTAACAACAAGTGTTTGGTTAGTACTCCCCATCTTTGGTGCTTTGCCTTTTATTCTAGGTGAACCAAATGCAAGATTCACGGATGCTTTTTTTGAAGCAATGTCAGGCTTTACTACTACAGGGTCTACTATATTAGATTCATTGGATAAATTGCCTAGAGGGTTGCTTTTATGGCGTGGATTGATGCAATGGTTTGGAGGGATAGGAGTTGTTGTAGTTGCAATGGTTTTCTTGCCTGTTTTACGTGTTGGAGGAATGCAAATATTCCGTACAGAAGGGTTTGATACTTTTGGAAAAATACTACCTCGTGCGGCAGAAATTTCACGTTCAATATCATCAATTTATTTAACATTAACTATTTTGTGTTTGGTAGCGTACTCAATTGCAGGAATGTCTTTTTTTGATGCATTGGTCCACTCAATGACAACTATAGCCACAGGTGGTTTTGCAAATTATGATAGCTCATTTGGTGGAATGGGTGCGGCGGTTGAATATGTTGCAGTAATATTTATGATTTTAGCAGCATTACCTTTTGTCCGTTATGTTCAATTGATTGGTGGGTCACTTAGATCTTTCGTATCTGACTCACAGGTAAAGACTTTTTTGATTACTGCAGGGGCTGTAATATTTATTTTAATAATATGGCAAATAAATTTTGTAACAAATTCTTATGAACTTGCGTTGCGTAAAGCAGCTTTTAATGGTGTATCTATTCTTACCGGGACTGGGTTTGCGAGTGATAATTATTTATCATGGGGTAGTTTTCCCATTACATTCTTTTTCTTAATAGGTTTGATAGGAGGATGTGCGGGATCAACAACTTGCTCAATTAAAATATTCAGATTTCAATTATTATTTGCATCAGTTAGCGCTCAAATAAAGCGAATACATAGCCCGAATGGAATATTTCAACCAAGATATAATAAGAAACCTGTCGCCGAAGATATTATTAGCTCTGTTATGGCATTTTTTGTATTATTTATGGTCACACTTGCAGTCTTGTCTGTTGCCTTGGGGATGACTGGGTTAGATGCTGTGACTTCAATTTCTGGAGCTGCTGCTGCATTAGCTAATATTGGTCCAGGTTTAGGACCAGAGATTGGGCCGGATGGGAACTATTCAGGGTTGAATGATATTGCAAAATGGCTATTGGCTGCAGGTATGCTAATCGGGCGGTTAGAATTAATGGCAGTTTATGTTTTATTAACTGCAACCTTTTGGAGGGGTTAATATTGAGTACAGGTGATTTAGATCCCAATGATTGGAATTCATTTAGAGCTGAGGCTCACAAAATGTTGGATAAAAGCATAGATAAGATGGAAAATGTTAATACCGGTAGAGTGTGGTCACCGGTTCCACAAACACTTCGAAATAAATTTGAAGAAAACCTGCCACTTGCGGGATCATCTGCAAATAATATCATAAGTGAAATTTTACCATATGGCGTGGGAAATACACATCCTAGGTTTTTTGGTTGGGTTCATGGTGCTGGGACACCATCAGGAGTTATCGCTGATATTGCGTCTGCGTCTATGAATGTAAACGCCGGTGGTCGTGATCACATAGCTCCTGTTATTGAGAAGCAAGTTTTAAGTTGGTGCCTCGAAATTATGGGAATGCCAAAAGGTGGTTCTGGACTTATTGTTTCAGGGACTTCAATTGCGACAATAATAGCAATGAAAGTAGCGCGTGATCAAAAAATTAAAGGTTCTAGAAAGAAGGGTATATCTCAAACTCAGCTTGTCGGATATACCTCAGAACAATCTCACTCATGTATTAAGCAAGCTTTTGATATACTAGGTCTAGGAACTGAAGCTTTAAGAGTTGTAAAGTGTAATAAAAATTTTGAAATTGATTTAGAATCTTTAAAGAAATTAATAGCTCAAGATAAATTAAATGGATTAATACCATTTTGTGTTGTTGGAACTGCTGGTGCAGTGAATATGGGTGCAATTGATGATCTCGAAGGCATTGCCTCTATAGCAAAATCTGAAGATTTATGGTTCCATGTAGATGGTGCTTTTGGTGCTGCTGCTTTACTAGGAAAATTAGCGTACGAGCGTTTATCAGGAATATCTCTTGCAGACAGTCTAGCATTTGATTTTCATAAATGGTTTCAAGTTAATTATGAAGCTGGATGTGTGCTTTTTAAAGATGAGGCATCCCATCGAGCTTCTTTTTCTGATAGGGCTGAGTATTTACGCGGTTCAGAGCGAGGTCTTGCTGGTGGAGATTTTTGGGCGGTAGATTATGGCCCAGAATTATCAAGAGGATTCAGGTCTTTAAAGGTCTGGGCTCACTTAAAAGAACATGGCGTTGAAGCATTAGGGAACTCAATTGATCGAAATATTAAACTTGCAAAATATCTCGAAAAAAGAATTCATAATGAAGATTGTTTAATATCAATGGCGCCTACACCTCTAAATATTAATTGTTTTAAATTTATTCCAAATCTTAATTTGGCCACCGAAAAGTTAGACAAAGTAAATGAGGAGATAGTTATACTTCTTCAAGAAAGAGGCATAGCAGTTCCTTCAACTACTAGAATAAATGATCAAATTGCAATTAGGGTGAATATAACCAATCACAGAACACAAGAAAGTGATTTAGATATACTAGTAGATGCTATTTTAGAAATTGGTCATGAATTAACAAAAAAATAAATTTTTAATTTTTACATTCCTAATGTGAAACACTTTCACAAAATGTTTGAGTAATTAAAACAATACTTTAATTGACCTAAACGATTGAATTTCATATTGAAGGCACAACTGATTAAAAAGGCTTAGCTGTGGCAATTGTAAAACCTACTTGTTTCCAAGATATCATCTTACGCCTCCAGAATTACTGGGCTGAGCAAGGCTGTGCTATTTTGCAGCCATACGACATGGAGGTCGGGGCTGGGACGTTTCATCCAGCTACTACTCTTCGTGCGTTAGGTCCTAAACCTTGGGCTGCTGCATATGTGCAACCTTCAAGACGTCCAACTGATGGACGTTATGGTGAAAATCCAAATAGACTACAGCATTATTATCAGTATCAAGTTATAATCAAGCCTAGCCCAGAAAATTTCCAAGAATTGTATTTAGGCTCTTTGAATGCAATTGGAATTGACATGGAATTGCATGATATTCGTTTTGTTGAAGATGATTGGGAAAGCCCGACTTTGGGAGCTTGGGGGCTTGGTTGGGAAGTATGGTGTGACGGTATGGAAGTGTCTCAATTTACATACTTTCAACAGGTAGGTGGCCACGATTGTAAACCTGTATCTGGCGAACTTACATATGGTCTTGAGCGATTGGCTATGTATGTTTTAGGCGTTGATCATGTTATGGACATGCCATTCAACCCTCCTGGTTCGATAATTGAATTGAAATATGGAGATATCTTCCGACAAACAGAACAAGAATATTCAAGATGGAATTTTGACGTAGCAGATACAAAAACATTATTGCAACATTTTGAAGATTCTGAAGCTGAATGTATGCGAATACTTAGTGAACCAGAGATTGATCCTAAAACAGGGGATAAAATTGTTATGGCTCATCCTGCTTATGATCAGTGTATTAAAGCTTCTCATTTATTTAATTTGTTAGATGCACGAGGAGTTATATCTGTAACAGAACGTCAATCGTATATTGGTCGTGTTAGGACACTCGCAAAAGCGTGTGCAGATTCATTTTTAAAAACTGAAGCAGGTGGATCTACCGAATGAAAGGATCCCTTTTAATAACTATTCTTCTGGTAATAGCAGGCACGATGGGTATTGGCCTTTGGTATACCATAGAGAAAGCGTATTATATAAATGTTACTGATATTAGTGAAATAAATGTTGGTGGAACAATTCGTAAAGTCCAAAATTACAATGGAATTGATGCTGATACATCACCCTTGAAGCTCCGTGCTTGCTTTGATGTTGACTGGGAATACAACTTTTCAGTTGATTATAAAAAAATAGCCACTCCTTTGATTGCTCCAAAAGCATTTAGCTGTTTTGATGCGAAAAAAATTGGTTTTGATATTCAAGCTGAGAATGCATCAGTTATTTTAGCAGATGTGAACAATCCTTTTGGATTTGATAAATATATTGTTCAATATCCTGATGGGAAATCCTACATGTGGCGACAAATAAATGAATGTGGTAAAGCACATTTTGCAGGAGATCCACTTCCTGTTGGTTGTCCTGTACCAAAAGATGCAATTGCAAAAAATTTAATGCGGGATCCTGAAAGTGTACTCCATGATATTAAATTAACTCAACAAAGCAATAATCTACCTATAAAAATATTAATTAATGATAAGCCAATTTCTGCATATTCAACTGATGCAAAATTTTATAATTCTTGTTTTAATGTTACCGCAACAATTGATCAGTTATCGTCAAAATATGTAAAATCAAATAATCCTGCACCATCTAAACCACTAGGAAATATGGCTTGCTATAATTATGATCAATTGAAAGAAGACATAAAATCTGGTGTTGCATACAGCTTTATTGGTGAAGAAAATATAATTAATGGCATTGATCGTATCATTGCTGTTTATTCAGACGGACGTGCTTATGCATGGCATCAAAGGGCAAAATAATGGCAGATTTATTACTAGAGTTATTTTCTGAAGAAATTCCAGCGATCATGCAAAACAAGGCCTGTGATGATTTAAATTATATTATAACTAATGGCTTAGTGGAAGCAGGGCTAACTTATAGTTCTTCTAAGGCATTATCTACACCGCGTCGTTTAAGTTTTATGGTTGAAGGTTTGATTGACAAAAGCCCAGACACCCGAGAAGAAAGAAAGGGGCCTCGTGTCGATGCACCTGAACAAGCTTTAAACGGTTTTTTGCGTGGTGCGGGCCTTACATTAGATCAACTTGAAATTAGAGATGATAAAAAGGGCAAAACATATTTTGCTGTTATTAAAAAAGAAGGTCGATTTGCTGATGAAATTGCTTCTGAGGTAATAACTGATGCGATAAATAATTTTCCCTGGGCAAAATCAATGCGTTGGGGCTCTGGATCTATGAAATGGGTACGGCCTCTGCATTCCATTTTGTGTATACTATCTGCTGAAGATGGTGTGAAAACTGTAAATATTGAAGTTGATGGTATATCATCGTCAAATATGACTGCTGGACATCGGTTTATGTCGCCGGCGAAATTTGCTGTGCATTCAATAGAGCAATACCAAAAAGATTTAAAGAAAGCCTCAGTTATTCTGGATGCCCAAGAAAGAGCTGACCATATAATAGAAGATGCAAAAAACTTAGCTTTTGCTCAAGGTTTAGAACTGGTTGAAGATACAAGTTTATTGAAAGAAGTAACTGGTTTGGTCGAATATCCTGTTGTTTTAATGGGTGAAATATCTAAGGAATTTTTTGACCTTCCTGCAGAAGTGTTGATGACTTCGATGAAAGAACATCAGAAATTTTTCAGCGTAAAAAATCCAAAAACAAATAGAATTGAAAAATTTATTACAGTTGCTAACCGAACAACAGCTGATAATGGTAAAACTATTATAGCAGGCAATCAAAAAGTCTTATTTGCTAGATTATCTGATGCAAAGTTTTTCTGGGAAAATGATTTACGAATTGCAAAATCTGGAATGATTGAATGGTCAGAAAAGCTTGAAAAGGTTACCTTCCATAACAAACTAGGTTCACAATCAGAACGCATAAAAAGAATTAGCTTAATGGCATGTGTCGCATCAAAATTATCAAATGCTGATGAAGAATTAGCAAAAAGAGCTGCAATATTATGTAAAGTGGATTTGTCCTCGGAAATGGTGGGAGAGTTTGCAAAGCTCCAAGGTTTGATGGGTTGTTATTACTCTGCTGAAGCTGGTTTGCCCAATGAGATAGGTTTAGCATCAAAAGATCATTATTCTCCACTTGGACCAAATGATATTGTACCATCAGCACCTGTTTCAGTTGCTGTCGCATTAGCAGATAAAATTGATACATTAACTGGGTTTTGGTCGATTAATGAGAAACCAACAGGATCAAAAGATCCATTTGCTTTAAGAAGATCGGCGCTTGGAGTTATTAGATTGGTCATTGATAATGAAATAAATGACTCAATAGAGAGAATGTTAGCATATGGATTTTATCTAAATTCAATATCAATCCAAAGCCTACATAATAAGTCTCAAGCAAAATATATTGAATTAAAAGATAATTCTGCTGATCAAATTCTAAATATGATCGATGAAAGTCAATCACAGAAAATAAAAGAGATTCTAAAAGATCTAATATCGTTTTTTCATGATCGCTTAAAAGTTTATTTGCGAGATAAAGATATTAAGCATGACGTAATTGATGCGTGTCTAGCTATGCCAAATAATACTAATTTTTCATTATTAACCAAGAGAGCAAAAGTCCTTCAAGATTTTTGCAATTCCGATGATGGTAAGAATCTATTACAGGGTTTTAAAAGAGCTAATAACATCCTCACTGCTGAAGAGAAAAAAGATGGTGTGTCTTACGAAGGCATTCCTGAATTAAAATATGCTAAAATTGATGAAGAACGCTTATTATTCAAAATATTAGATAAAAATGAGACTAAAATAATTGACTACATAAATAAGCAAGATTTTAAGTCAGCAATGAATACTTTGGCTAAATTACGTTCCCCAATTGATTTATTTTTTGAGAATGTACAAATAAATTCTGACTCAAAAATTGTTAGACGTAATCGTCTTTGTCTTTTAAATAGAATTAGACTTATAATGAAAAGTGCTGCGGATTTTTCTCTTATCGAAAATTAATTAGATTATAAATTTTCGAAGATAATTTAATTTATGTCTTCTTTGCTCTATTATTATTAATTTATTGATCATAGGATTGATAATTAAGGAGCCAAGTTTTGGGTGATGAATTAAAAATATATCCTGAATGCGTTGAGTTAAAATCAGACGCTGATGTACCAATTGAAAAATATGGTGCAAGAGCAAATGCTATTGTTAAGTTATTGCAGGCAGAGTTGCCTATTCCAAAAGCATGGGCTTTTCTTTGTGAGTCTGTAAACAAATTCCAAAACTATGAATTTCCAGAGATTAAAGGTTTAAATAGTTCTCTAAACAATGGAATGTTAGTATCTTTACGGGCGAGTTCAATTTCTCGAGACTGGGGTGGCCCTGAGACACTTTTGAATATTGGTATGAATTGGAAAATTCATGCAAGTTTGGAAGGTGCACTTGGTAAAGTTGCTGTAGATGCTTTGTACTTTCGATTTATTCAAGATTTTGCCACACAAGTTGCAAGGCTTGATGCAGAAGATTTTGATGAATTACTTGATAATGCTTCAAGTAAAAATGTTATTGATTATGGAAAAGCATTGGATAATGCTTTGTGTCTTTTTGAAGAAGAGACAGGTGATAAATTTCCACAAGATCCCTTTACCCAGCTTCAACAAAGCTTGAAATCAATGGCAAGCGCGTGGAATAGTGCGAGTGCAAGAATTCTTCGTGCCGCAAGAGGGGCGCCAACAAATGCAGGTTTGGGGCTAATTGTCCAAGAAATGGTTTTAGGCATAGGTGATGGGGAATTTGGTTCTGGAATTGCACAATTTGTTTCACCAGTTACAGGAGAAGAGCAGGCTTTTGGGAGGTATCTAAGCCAATCTCAGGGACGAGCTGCAATGGAAGAAGAGCAGAGTGCTCAATATTTAGCTAAAGATGAGCGCGGTCCCTCATTAGAAGAAATTTGTCCCAACTGTTTCAAAGATTTGAGAAGCTATACTCAAATTGTAACAAAATTATATCGAGATGATATGCAAGTTGAATTTACCATCAAAAATGGTGTTGTCTGGCTTCTCGATACTACGCCTGCAGATAGGACCGGTAGGGCCGCTATTGCTATTGTAATTAGATTACATTCTATGAATCTGATTTCTCTTGAAGAAGCTTTGATGAGAATTTCACCAAAAATCCTCAATGAAATTCTACACCCACAAATAGATCCAAAAGCCAATAAAGTTCAAATAGCTGATGGAATTGGCGCAAGTCCTGGTGCAGCAACTGGAAAAATTGTATTTAATGCTTCAAATGCTGTTGTATTGGATGCTCGAGGTGAATCTTCTATATTAGTAAGAATAGAGACAACACCAGATGATATACGTGGTATGCATTCTGCAAAAGGTATTTTAACTGAAAGAGGGGGAATTAACAGTCATGCTGCGGTTGTTGCAAGAACTTTGGGCCTTCCATGTGTAGTAGGTGTGAACAATATTAATATTGATCAGAAAAATAAAAAAATACATTTTGAAGATGGTACATCCTTATCTGAAGGTGATTTGATTACTCTTGATGGATCGACTGGACAAATTTTATCTGGTGCAACAAAATTAATTGAACCCGAGCTCGGAGGTGATTTTAAGCAATTTATGAGCTGGGCTGACAAAATACGAACAATGGGTGTGCGTGGTAATGCAGATACTCCACAGGATGTTAGATTGGCTCAAAAATTTGGTGTTGATGGAATAGGTTTAGTTCGAACTGAACATATGTTTTTTGATACACATCGTTTAAACGTCATGAGAGAATTAATATTCTCTGAAAAATCTGATGATCGTCAAGATGCCCTTAATCTTCTTCTACCAATGCAACGCGAAGATTTTTTAGAAATTTTTTCACTAATGGGTGAGCAATCTGTTTGTATTCGTTTATTAGACCCACCTTTGCATGAATTTTTGCCCAAAACTCGTGAGCAAGTCGTTGCATTGGCAGAGTCTATGGATTTACCTTTATCAAAAGTTATAAATCGAGTTGAAGAACTAGAAGAAATAAACCCAATGCTTGGCACTCGGGGTGTGAGGTTGGGCATAACAGTTCCAGAAATTTACGTAATGCAAGCAAGGGCAATATTTGAAGCAGCTTGCTTGGTGCAAAAGAATACTGGACGAATGATTAGGCCAGAAATAATGATTCCCCTAGTTTCTGCAAATCGGGAAGTTGAATTAGTTAAGGCTCGAGTAGATGCAGTTGCATCGTCTGTCCAATCTGAAACAGGAATGCAAGTAAAGTATTCTCTAGGAGTTATGGTTGAAACGCCAAGGGCGGCTCTACGAGCACATGATATTGCAAAGACTGTGGATTTTATGAGTTTTGGTACAAATGATCTAACACAAATGACATATGGTCTTTCACGCGATGATGCAGGACGGTTCATGAGGGAGTATGTAAATCAAGAAATTTATGATGAAGATCCTTTTCTGACTCTAGACATACATGGTGTTGGGGAATTGTTATCAATCGCTGCAGATAGAAGTCGGTCTGTAAAATCAAATATATTATTAGGGTTATGTGGTGAACATGGTGGTGATCCAGAATCCATCATATTTTGTCATGAAGCAGGTTTTAATTATGTCTCATGTTCGCCCTTTCGCACTCCAATTGCCCGATTAGCTGCCGCACAGGCAGAATTAATGAACAAATAATCTGAAAAATATATCAATTATTATAGTTACTTATGCAGAAATACAAAAAAAACGGCTTTAAATTATAATAAAAAGGCTAGACTGAATGTATCCATCAATTTAAAAGCCCTTTTGTAAGATTTCTATGAATAGTTTTTAAGTTCAGTTATGGAAAAAAGTATGCTTAGATTATGTTTGTTGGCTATCGTTGTATTAAACATTACGTATATCACACCTGCAAAGGCTGACAATGTGCAGGCTTCTTATGGATTATCTTATGATAATGTTAAAGCCTCTGATCCATTAACTGGAACTTGGACTACTTTTTCAGATATGTTAAATCCTTCAAGTACTATTTCTAACGTTGCTTTGATTTCACCTGTTGATGTAAATATTTTTCTTAAAAAGGTGAAATTATCTATTTTGGATAAACTAACATGGCCTTTTATTTTTAAAACAGTCCCATCTCGATCTGTTTTACTAAAAATGCCAAATGTTACAGGTGACTCAGAGTTTAGGTGTATGACAGAAGCGTTATATTTTGAAGCAAGGGGTGAGAAAGTTCGAGGAATTTTTGCTGTTGCGGAAGTCATAAAAAATCGACGTGATAGTAAAAAATTCCCTAATTCAGTATGTGATGTAATAAACCAAGGTTCTCATCGAAGACATGCATGTCAATTTTCATATATGTGTGATGGTTTAAAAGAAACAATACGCAACAAAGAAGCAAGGGAATTTGTTGCAAAAATTGCTAAAATTTCACTTGAATCACGAGTTCCAAACATTACAGCTGGCGCAACATACTATCATGCAAATTTTGTTCGACCAAAATGGTCTAAATCTTTTAAGAGAACCGCTACAATTGGAAAACATCATTTCTATAGAGGCTAATATCCCCTTTATCACTTGATCAAATTATTGTTTACTAATTATAGACTTATACATATCAAAATGATACTAAATTAAAGACTTGATTCAGAAAAGTGAAAAAAATGAATGGTTCTTCCACAGTGTTTGATAATCTTGAAATTCGTGCAAAAACTGCACCATATGATCCATCATTAGACCGTATCTCTATTCGCGATTATATAAAAGAAGTTGAAATAGGGGCTTTTCAAGTTGAACGGGATTTAACCCAACGTGTAAAATTTAATGTTGTTGTAGAAGTAGCGCCTAGTTCAAGCTCATCTTCTGATGATGTAGATGACATTTTGTCTTATGATATGATTATTGAGGCAATTGATGATCAGTTAAATTTTGAACGTTTAAATTTATTAGAAACTTTAGCAGAAAGAGTTTCTGATCAAATATTATCTCATAATCAGGCAATAAGAGTATTTACTCGTATTGAAAAATTAGACCGCATACCAGGTAGTTTGGGTGTGGAAATTATTAGAGATCGCAAAAATTCAATTGAAGAAAACGCAATAGAAAATTCAAACTCTGAACCATTGGTTGTATATATTTCAAATAAAATCATTCAATCAAATGAGTTAAATAAGTGGCTTGATGTCATTGTAAAAAATGACAAACCAGCAATTCTCTGTGTTGAGGCTTTAGAATCTAAAGACCAACTATCGCTAGAATTAAATTCACTGCATCGAATTGAATTGCTTTCAATAGAGCAAAGTGCATGGCGATTGGCTGGCATGGATAGTCGCTGTGTCGTAGTAGATACTCGTACTGAATTAGACTGGTCTTTAAAAAACAACGAACTTTCAGTTTGGGCTCCATCAAAAATGATTTTAGATTCAGTAAACAAACCAAGTTTGAATTCTGGTCCATTAGATTTAGCTATTTGGCTCGCAGGCGAATTAAGCGTAGATAGTA
>Ga0206125_10003166_pt1 | contig 16261 bp, 6 predicted proteins | sample Helgoland_Spring_4_FD_148598 | JGI IMG/M metagenome (GOLD analysis project Ga0206125, IMG submission 148598) | Pelagic subsurface seawater microbial communities from Kabeltonne, Helgoland, North Sea - Helgoland_Spring_Bloom_20160331_1 | ecosystem: Environmental > Aquatic > Marine > Epipelagic ... | reverse complement strand
ATAAGAAGCTGTGCTCAAGTCAAAGGCTGTTGATAGTGAGTACTGGTCGATTTTTTCGTTGAGATTTGTGTTGCCGCCGACATACATTTTAGTGCCATCAGCGCTTAAAGTTAAAGCGGTAGGATTGGCTTGCTGAGAAGTTATATTAAAGCTAACATTATCATAAGTCACATTTGACAGATCAACAGTCCAACTAACAGCATCACCACCAGCAGCAGCCGCATTACCCACAGTTGCCCAGGTATTTCCATTGAATCCATATAATGCAGTATCGCTTGCAGAATAAAGAACTAGCCCTGCCTGTGCACTATCTAAAATTGGCATTGCTCCGGAGCTATCGTATTGAATTGATACTACGCCCCCTACCTCTTGATAAGATTTGATATTAACAATCATATCATCGAGTGGAGTATTAGAATCCATAGAAGCAATTTTTGTTTCTAATGTTGATAATATACTTTGAGTGTTAATTGCCATTTATTATAATCCTATTTAAACTTGTTGGCCAACTTGGCCGGCCGTGGCGCGCGCTAACGTCAAATTACCAACATCAGTTGCATTACCATCAGACGTAAAGGGAAACTTTTGAATTACATCGTACGTCGATGGGGTATATCCGCCAGCCGTATAACCAGATACAGTGCTTGATGTTCCAGTCGCGCTATAGAAAGTATTAATTAGATCACCAACATCAGAAGCATTACCATCAGTGGCAAAGGAAAATTTATCTATTGTATTTACCACCGGAACCCCACCTGCAGAATATCCAGATACATCACTTGATTGTCCTGCTACACCCCTCCTCGCTTGTGTCAAATCACCCACATCAGTTGCATTTGCGTCAGTGGCAAAAGGAAACTTTGAAATTATATTAATCACAGTTGGAGTATATCCACCCGACGTATATCCAGATACATCACTTGATTGTCCAGCCGGAGCGGCGGCAATGCTAGTCAAATCCCCAACATCAGTCGCATTGCCGTCAGTGGCAAAAGGAAACTTGTCAATTGTATTGCTATTGCCTGTAGCCGGGGGGGCTAACCCACCTGTAGAATATCCAGATACATCACTCGATTGTCCAGCACCATGTCTTCTATCTACTGTTATATCACCCACATCGGTAGAGTTTCCATCAGTAGCAAAGGGGAATTTTTCAATTACATTAGTATTTACGCTACCCGTATACCCAGATGCAGAATATCCAGATACATCACTTGATTGTCCAGCACCACCAAATTTTACAGATATCAAATCACCAACGTCTGTAGCATTACCATCAGACGTAAATGAAAACTTATCTATGTTGTTTTGAACCGGCCAACCTCCACCTGCTGTATAACCGCTTATCGAACCTTGGAACACCCAGCCACCGCCACCAGCGTCTGGTCCAGCAGAGTCTATAAGATGAGAAAAATACACATCATTCATACTAAAAATGCCCGGGCCATTATTATAATGTTTATACGACATGATTAATCATCCCCGATTTCATCATACGAAATCAACAGTGAAAGGGCCGATCCTTCCGACGCGCCAGCTCTGATAACAGTACCTTCTTGTAAATATAATGAATTTTCTTTTGACGACACAATTAACGAAGAGTTGTTAGGGACAGTAATGCCATATGAAAGATAGTATGTGCTCGGGCTATCATAAAGACCCAATGTGATAGATGCGGAGTCAGAACCACCGTAATTGGCAGCAACAATACTATTAATCTTTAAAACTTTATCAACAGGACATGTAACAATAGTAGTAGTGGCGTCAGTTGTCAAACTACCAGAACCAGCTGTTTTGCCAATTATACTTGTTACACCAGCTAAATTAGGGGCTGTCATTATTTATTTCTCCTTAACCAAAAATCAGAGACATTGCAAATGCCTTCTGCTTTGCTATTAGTTTTATGTCTGTCCAAGATGAATTTCCATTTCCATTACTCTGTAGAACTTCACCTGGGTTACCATCTGTTCCAACAATATCGCCAATGTCTAATTGCAATATCTTGCTATCAATTATATTTATAGCAGCTGCAGAGTCAAGTCCATCGCCTAAACCACTCCCACCTGCAATTGCTAATACATCGGCAGAGTCGAGAACATTTGGTGTTCCTGTTAATGAGCTATATGCACCATCAAAAGTAATTGCTAATATATCTGCAGAGTCAAGAACATTTGGTGCTCCGGTCAGTGAGCTATATGCGCCATCAAAAGCATCTGTTATGCCATAACCAGCAATAGTAGTTGGCGTACCAGTTAGGCTGGAGTAAGCAAAGTCTTGTGCTGGAGCTAGTGCAAGTACATCTGCAGAATCGAGCACATTGGGTGCACCGGTTAGGCTAGAATAAGCAAAGTCTTGTGCTGTTTGACGTGCTTGAACATATGCTGAATCAATTGCTTCGCCGTTGATAGAAATGCTGTTGGCTTTAATCGATCCGGTGTTGAATGTGGCTAATGACCAATTTGTACCACCTACGTTAACGGTGAGTGAAGGATCTGCAGAGTCTAAACTAGCTTGAACTAAACTTTCGAACAAGTAGTATTCTTGATTGCTCGCATCCCTAATCAAGCCAGTGTGATTCTTTGTCGAACCTCCATCGTCAGAGTAGTGGCCCACAAAACCAATATCGATTGCATCGGTATTTTCATTTGACGTTGCTAGATGAATTATAGGATCTTCAACTGTAAGTGTTGTGGCATCAACAGTTGTTTGAGTACCCGTCACTGTCAAATTATTAACTACTAATGTGTCGAGAGTGGCACTGTCTTTGAATGAGAAGTTACCCGCACCATCAGTGGTAAGAATTGAATTGGCGTTGCCATCTGTGATATTAAGATCAGTCAACACGGATGGGATACTAGGCGCGCCAGTCAAGCTGGAGTATGCAAAGTCTTGTGCTGTCTGATTTGCTTGAATGTATGCAGCATCGATTACATTAGTGACAGTATTGGAATCTAAGAACTTTGTATCATTGTTAAACTCGGACAAGCTAGCATATGTTGTCTGATTGTTTCTGATATAATCTTGATCAATAAAGCTAAGAATACCAGCGGAATCAAACCCAGAGCTGGTAAAGAATGATTTATAATCAGCAATTATTAACTGGTCGCCCGAGTCGGCTGTATCTGTCAAAGTAATAGTGTTATTACCCGACTTTGTATAATCATCGTTATCAAGTAGCAAGATACCATTCAAATATACTTGAACAAGTTGATTGCTGTATGATAATGATAAACCATTAGCATCTATGCCAGTAAAGGTAGTTTGGGCTGAGTCCGCAATAAACTTATAATTTGTTACTGTAGCGCGCCCCACATTGTCCAAAGCTGAATCAATTAGTGAGTTAATTTGCGCAGAGTCAACGGTTTGGTTTGTAAAGAAGGAGGTGAAATCCGATACAATCAATTGATCGCCAGAGGCTGCTCCGGTTATTAAAGTGATTGTATCATTACCCGACTTTGTATAATCATCACTATCAAGTAGCAAAACGCCGTTTAGATATACTTGAACAAATTGATCTGAATATGATAGACCAGTGAAAGCGGTTTGACCAGAGTCTGCAATAAACTTATAATTCTGTACTGAAGCATTACCAGCATACGCTAATGAAACTCTACTTGCAACATAATTACTGTCAATCATTGCTTCAATTGCAGCAGAATCAACTCCACCGGCCGCATTAGCTATAGCTAGTACATCAGCCGAATCAAGTACATTGGGCGTACCGGTCAAGCTAGAGTATGCAAAGTCTTGCGCTGGAGCTAGTGCAAGTACGTCTGCAGAATCGAGCACGTTGGGTGCACCGGTCAAGCTAGAGTATGCAAAGTCTTGCGCTGGAGCTAATGCTAGTACATCAGCCGAATCAAGTACATTAGGCGTACCAGTCAAGCTAGAGTAAGCAAAGTCTTGAGGTGTTTGATTAGCTTGAATGTACGTTGCATCAATTACATTAATAATATCAGCAGAGTCAAGAACATTTGGCGTTCCTGTTAATGAGCTATATGCACCATCAAAAGCATCTGTTATGCCATAACCAGCAATAGTGGTTGGCGTACCGGTCAAGCTAGAGTAAGCAAAGTCCTGCGGTGTTTGTCTAGCTTGAACATATGCACTATCAACCAATGATGTGACTTCAGATGCATCTAGGGAGAGTGAAAGAACATCAGCAGAGTCCAAAATATTTGGTGTGCCGGTTAGGCTAGAATAAGCAAAGTCTTGTGCTGTCTGATTAGCTTGAATGTATGACGCATTAATGATAGAAGTAATACCAGCAGAATCAAAGCCGTTATAAGTGAAGAATGAATTGAAGTCTACAATTGATAATTCATCGCCAGAATCGGCACCACCAACTAACGTAATTGTATCACTACCAGTTTTTGTATAATCAGTAGATTCAGTAAGCAATAAACCATTCAAATAAACTTGTACTAACTGGTTATTGTATGATAATGACAAACCATTAATATCTGTGCCAGTAAATATTGTATCGCCAGAGTCGGCTACAAACTTATAATTTGTTACAGTTGCTCTACCAACACTTCCCAAAGCAGAATCAATCAGCGAATTAATTTGTGCCGAGTCAACGGTTTGGTTTGTAAAGAATGCTTTAAAATCCGATACAATCAATTGATCGCCAGAGGCTGCTCCGGTTATTAAAGTGATTGTATCATTACCAGACTTTGTATAATCGTCGCTATCTAAAAGTAAAACACCATTTAAATATACTTGCACGAATTGGTCAGCATATGACAAACCAGTAAATACTGTTTGAGCGGAGTCTGCTATAAATTTAGTATTTTGAACCTGTGCATTGCCAGCATACGCTAATGAAACTCTACTAGCAACATAGTTGCTGTCGATCATTGCTTCAATTGCAGCAGAATCTACTCCTCCAATTGCCGTAGCAATGGCCAATACATCCCCGGAATCAAGTACATTAGGTGCACCAGTCAAGCTAGAATAAGCGAAATCTTGTGCTGGAGCTAATGCTAGTACATCCCCGGAATCAAGTACATTAGGTGCACCAGTCAAGCTAGAATAAGCGAAATCTTGAGGAGTGACATCTGCAATATTTAACTTAAGAGCTAACGTATTATTAATTGCTGCAATTGCATTTGAATCATCATTTAAAGCAATTGCTAATTCGTTGAGCGTATTGAGTGCTCCAGGTGCACCATCTACAAGAGCGTCTACTGCAGTAGTAATTAAAGTTGATACATTTGCGGAATCAAGTACATTAGGTGCACCAGTCAAGCTAGCGTACGCAAAGTCTTGAGCCGGAACAATTGCCAATACATTTGCAGAATCAAGTATATTAGGGGTACCAGTTAATGATGCGTAAGCAAAGTCTTGTGGTGTTTGTAAAGCCAATACATCTGCAGAATCGAGCACATTAGGGGCACCGGTCAAGCTAGAGTAAGCAAAGTCTTGTGCCGGAGCTAGTGCAAGTACATCAGCGGAGTCGAGAATATTTGGCGTGCCTGTTAAGCTAGAGTAAGCAAAGTCTTGTGGTGTTTGTAAAGCCAATACATCGGCGGAATCAAAGCCGGAATATGTAAAAAATGAATTAAAGTCTACAATTGATAATTCATCACCAGAATCAGCGGCGCTAATTAATGTAATCGTATCATTGCCAGACTTTGTATAATCAGTGGATTCGGTAAGCAATAAGCCATTTAAATATACTTGAACAAGTTGGCTATTATATGATAATGATAAGCCATTAGCATCTGTGCCAGTAAATGTTATATCACCGGAGTCAGCTATAAACTTATAATTTTTTACGGTGGCGCGCCCAACGGTGCCTAAAGCCGAATCAATTAGTGAGTTAATTTGCGCAGAGTCAACAGTTTGATTTGTAAAGAACGCATTAAAATCCGAGACAATTAATTGATCATCCAAATCAGCTGGCTGTGTCAATGTAATCGTATCATTGCCAGACTTTGTATAATCATCAGAATCAAGTAAAAGAACGCCGTTTAAATAAACTTGTACTAATTGATCGGCATATGATAATCCAGTAAATATGGTTTGATTGGAATCTGCTATAAATTTAGTATTTTGAACCTGCGCATTACCAGCATAGGCCAATGTAACTCTACTTGCAACATAATTGCTATCGATCATTGCTTCGATTGCGGCGGAATCAACTCCTCCGGCCGCATTAGCAATAGTTAATACGTCAGCAGAATCAAGAACATTTGGAGCACCCGTTAAGGATACATATGCAAAGTCTTGTGGTGTTTGGTTAGCTTGTATATACGCCGCATTAATTAATGATAATGTTGAACCAGAATCTACACCAGTGGGAGCAAATGTTGTTGGAACTCCGGTTAAGCTAGAATAGGCAAAGTCTTGTGGTGTTTGATTTGCCTGTATATACGCCGCATTAATTAATGATAATGTTGAACCAGAATCTACACCAGTGGGAGCAAATGTTGTTGGAACTCCGGTTAAGCTAGCATATGAGAAATCTTGAGGTGTTACATCAGCAATATTTAACTTAAGAGCTAATGTATTATTAATTGCTGCAATTGCATTTGAATCATCATTTAAAGCAGTCGCTAATTCATTAAGAGTATCTAATGCCCCGGGTGCACCGTCAATAAGATTATCAATTGAAGTTGTGATAAGTGCTGAAACATTATTAGAGTCAAGTACATTAGGTGCACCGGTTAAGGAACTATATGCAAAGTCTTGCGCTGTCTGATTTGCTTGAATATATGTAGCATCAATTACATTAGTAATATCGGCGGAATCAAGACCAGCGCTAGCAAAAAATGATTTAAAATCAGAAACTATTAGTTGATCGCCAACGCTAGCACCCTGCGTTAATGTAATTGTATTGTTATTAGACTTTGTATAATCGTCGCCATCTAAAAGTAAAACACCATTAAGATATACTTGTACTAATTGATTTGTAAATCCTAATGTAACCGCATTTTCATCAGCACCAGTAAATATGGTTTGATTGGAATCTGCTATAAACTTATAATTTTTTACTTCAGCATTACCGGCATAGGCCAATGTAACTCTGCTAGCAACATAGTTGCTGTCAATCATTGCTTCGATTGCAGCGGAATCAACCCCACCTGCCGCAGTAGCAATTGCGGTTACATCGGAAGAGTCAAGAACATTTGGCGTTCCTGTTAATGAGCTATATGCACCATCAAAAGCATCTGTTATGCCATAACCAGCAATAGTGGTTGGCGTACCAGTTAGGCTGGAGTAAGCAAAGTCTTGCGCTGGAGCTAATGCTAGTACATCAGCCGAATCAAGTACATTAGGCGTACCAGTTAGGCTGGAGTAAGCAAAGTCTTGCGCTGGAGCTAATGCTAGTACATCAGCCGAATCAAGTACATTAGGCGTACCAGTCAAGCTAGAATAAGCAAAGTCTTGTGCTGGAGCTATAGCTAGTACATCGGCAGAGTCCAAAATATTTGGTGCACCAGTTAAACTGGAGTAAGCAAAGTCTTGTGCTGTCTGATTTGCTTGAATATATGTGGCATCAATTACATTGGTAATATCTGCTGAATCAAGACCAGCGCTAGCAAAAAATGATTTAAAATCTGAGATAATTAATTGATCACCCAAATTTGCCGGAGTAACTAATGTTATAGTATCATTATTAGATTTTGCATAATCGTCGCTATCTAAAAGTAAAACACCATTTAAATACACTTGTACTAGCTGATTTGTAAATCCTAATGTAACAGCATTTTCATCGGCGCCAGTAAATATTGTTTGGGCAGAGTCTGCAACAAACTTATAATTTTTTACTTCAGCATTACCGGCATAGGCTAATGTAACCCTTGAAGCAACATAATTGCTATCAATCATTGCTTCAATTGCGGCCGAATCAACTCCTCCTGCTGCAGTAGCAATTGCGGTTACATCGGCAGAGTCGAGAACATTTGGAGCTCCGGTTAAAGAACTATATGTAAAGTCTTGTGGTGTTTGATTGGCTTGAATATAAGCAGCATTAATTAATGATAATGTTGAACCAGAATCTACCCCAGTTGGCGCAAATGTTGTTGGTACACCGGTTAAGCTAGAATAAGCAAAATCTTGAGGAACTACATCCGCAATATTTAATTTAAGAGCAAGGGTATTATTAATTGCTGCAATTGCATTTGAATCATCATTTAAGGCGGTAGCTAATTCATTAAGAGTATCCAATGCTCCTGGCGCGCCGTCTACAAGAGCATCTACCGCAGTAGTAATAAGAGTTGATACATTAGCGGAATCAAGTACATTAGGGGCACCTGTTAAACTAGAATAAGCAAAGTCTTGTGGTGTTTGATTGGCCTGAATATATGTGGCATCAATTACATTGGTAATATCAGCGGAATCAAGACCAGCGCTAGCAAAAAATGATTTAAAATCAGAAACTATTAGTTGATCACCCAAATTTGCCGGAGTAACTAATGTAATTGTATTGTTATTAGACTTTGTATAATCATCAGAATCAAGTAAAAGAACGCCGTTTAAATAAACTTGTACTAATTGATTTGTAAATCCTAATGTAACAGCATTTTCATCAACACCAGTAAATACTGTTTGTGCTGAATCCGCAACAAACTTATAATTTTTTACTTCAGCATTACCAGCATACGCTAATGAAACTCTACTAGCAACATAGTTGCTGTCGATCATTGCTTCAATTGCAGCAGAATCAACCCCACCAGCTGCAGTAGCAATTGCGGCTATATCGGCAGAGTCAAGTACATTTGGGGCACCACTTAAGGAACTATATGCAAAATCTTGTGGTGTTTGATTGGCCTGAATATATGCAACATCGATTACATTAGTAATATCGGCGGAATCAAGAACATTTGGTGTCCCAGTTAATGATGCATAAGCAAAGTCTTGTGCTGTTTGATTTGCTTGAATATATGTAGCGTCAACTACATTAGTAATATCGGCGGAATCAAGAACATTTGGTGTGCCGGTTAAGCTAGAGTAAGCAAAATCTTGTGGAGTTTGTCTACTTTGAACATATGCCGCATCAACAATACCGACCACTCCAGCCGAATCAATTTTTGTAGCTATTTGATTAGTAATTGTTGTGCTAAAATTGGCATCATCCCCAAGGGCTGCTGCTAATTCATTAAGTGTATCTAATGCACCAGGTGCAGCATCAATTACCGCATTAACACCAGAATCAATTAAGGTTTTGATTTGAGTTTCTGTTCTATAGTCAGATAAATCAGTTGCTACAACTTCCGGTGTACGAGCTGCAATATATGCAGAATCAATCAACGCTATAGTAGAAGCGGAATCGACACCAATAGGAGCAAATGTTGTTGGCACGCCGGTTAACGATGCATAAGCAAAGTCTTGTGCGGTTTGATTGGCTTGGATATACGTAGCATCAACAATGCCAGTTATATCTGCGGAGTCAAGTCCAACAAAATTAAAATATCTTTTAAAAGACTGTACGCTTAAATGTGAATTGAGGCTTGCCCCATCGGTTAGCGTTAATGTATTTGCAGAAACTGTATAGTCAGAGGCCCCAGAAAGTAAAATACCATTAAGATATACTTGAACACCAGTTGGATCTAAACTAAGAGTTGCGCCATTATTATCAATACCACTAAAGGCAGTTTGGCCGGAATCTGCTGTAAATTCGAATGCGGTAATATCAGCTTCTCCAACAGAAGCTAAAGCCGAGTCAATAAAGCCGTGTATAGTATTAGCGGTAACAGTTTGATTTGTAAAGAACGCATTAAAATCCGAGACAATTAATTGATCACCGGAATCAACAGGCCTTGATAAAATAATAGTATTATTATTGGATTTTGTATAATCATCATTTTCAAGAAGCAATATACCGTTCAAGTAAACTTGAACTAATTGATTATTAAATGATAATGTTAAACCATTAACATCTGTACCAGTAAAGGTAATATCACCAGAATCGGCTACAAATTGGTAGTTTGTTATATCAGCAGTACCAGCAAAGGCTAGGTTAGCCCGCGTTGCAATATAATCGCTATCAATGAGCGCAAAAGTGGCGCTAGAATCTACACCATTTGGTGTAAAAGAGGTAGGAATGCCTATTAGGCTAGAATATTCAAGATTTTGACGATTTTGAATATATGCGGAATCAATGATGCCAAAAACATCTGCCGAATCAAATCCGGCTAATGCATTATTAAAATCTTGGAAATAGTTAATGCTGTTTGAACTACTTTTATAGTAAATTCTACCATCAGCATAGTTAATGGCAATTTCACCATAATCAAGATCATTTACACTTGGAACACGACCAACTATGCTGGATTTTTTCAGCTTAACTTTAGTAGACATCTATTTCAATTCCTTAAAAAAGGTTTATTATTTAATTTTTAATATAGCTAAAAATAAAAATTTATTAGCTGAGGTCAGGGAATATTTTATCCCCTGACCTTAAATTTATTTATACAAGTTAAAACTTAATATGTTCCACCATCAACAGTATTTAATGCTACCGCACCAGAAGTTACAGTAAACTGAGTAGAATCAAAGCTTGCAACACCTTTTGCAGTAGTTGTTGCATCTTGAACAGATACCGTCATTACACTTCCGGAAATTGCCGTAGTGATAATTCCGTCACCATTAATGGTTAAACCTTCACCAGCCGCAACGCCGAGTGTGGAGGCATCTCCAGCAGTAAGTGTAATGTCATTTAATGCTACCGCACCAGAAGTTACAGTAAAGTGTGTAGCATCAAAGCTTGCAATACCTTTATTTGTATCAGATGCATCTTCACCAGCAATTGTATAAGTGCCAACGCCATTAGTGATTGTAACACCTTCACCGGCAACCAACATAGTTTGGAGCAAGTCATCTACACGAGTATCTGTATAGTAAAGGTTAGAACCTTCGCTTAAATCACTTGTAGATTTGCCATTAAAGTCGGAATCAAAGCCAGCATAATTACCGACAAAAGATTCTGCAGTAATTGTTGCTGCTTGGAAATCAGCAAGTGCAAATGATGCGTGTGATGTATCAATTTGAGTTGCAGCATCTGGTTCTGGGGTATAACCTTGATAAATTTTGAACGTTTGGTCTGTTGCGTCACGGAAGAAACCAGTGTGGGCGTATGAACCACCCTCATTATAGTTGCCAGCCCAACCTAAATCAATAGATGCTGTTGGTGAACCGTCAGATTCTCCACCATTGAGATAGATCATGTTGTCAGAAACAGAAAGTGTCTGTGTATCAATATATGTTAATGTACCATCAACTTGAAGGCTTCCACCTACAACAAGATCACCAGTAGCAGTAATGTCAGCAAAAGTTACATTAGAAGTTGTTTCAACTGCTTGACCAATGCTTACTTCACCAGCGACAACGGTAACACCTGTACCAGCTGAAACAGCACTTGCCGCAAGCTCTGCTGGAGTAATACTGGTGTATGTAAACGTACCATCAGCAGGATTATAAGTTAATCCGCCAAAGTCGGCGTTATCAGTTACAGTTATTGCATTTCTTGCATCGGAATCCGCACGAGCTGGGGTATAATAAAGATTATTACCTTCAGCAAGATTGGTTGTAGTAAATGCACTCATATCAACAGCAACGTTATCCGCATTTACTGTAATACCAGTACCAGCCCCAACATTAAGTGTTCTAGAGGTGGTAATATCGCCGCCACCAGTTAAACCATTGCCGCCAGTAATTGAAACTGAAGAGTGATCAATGTGTTCATTGGCTACAAAATTTAGTAGTGAATCATGGTCAATTGCATTAAGGTCTGCAGAGATCGCTCCGGTATTGGAGTTGTATGTAATACCAGTACCACCAACAAGAGCATTTTTTGCATCAGAATCTGCACGAGCAGAGGTATAATAAAGATTTGTTGTACCTTCAGAAAGATCATCGCTTGAGTTTGCAGTAAAGGTTGCATCCACAATCGCTTGAACTTCTGCTGAATCAACAGTAATACTAGCTAAATCTACAGTACCTGCTGCAGTGATCCGGCCTTGTGCATCAACAGTAAATGTTGGAATATCTGTTGCACTACCATAACTACCAGGAGTAACTGCAGTATTATCAAGACTAATAGTTACTTGATTATTTGATGCTACAGTTGTAAGACCAGTTCCACCAGTAACGGTGAAATCCGAATCTGCAAGGTTAATGGTATCGGTACCAGTATCACCATTAATAGTAAGGCCAACAGCCCCACCAATTTGGTCATCAACATACTGCTTGTTTGCAGCATGCGAAGCCGCTGATGGTGTTGGTACATTAGTAATTGCATTATTATTAGCATCTAAAGTAGAGCCAAGTTGTACATTACCGGTAGCGGATAATACCAAATCTCCGGAAGATGTGCTAATTGTTTGCGCATCAGTATCACCGATAGTGATATTGTCAACAAGTAATTTATCGATTTTAGAATTAGCATCGACAAGAATAGCTGAGGATGCTGTTAATGTTCCGGGAACATGGTCGAGCATCGATGCAAAATATTCACCGCCAATAACTACAACGGAGGTAGCATTGCCAGCCCCATCGTCGCCCTTGCCAAAGAATAGTCTATCACCCAGATTGGCCTGGGTTCCTGTCCCGTATGAGTATGCGAGTTCACCAGTTTTCAAACTAGATGGCGCCGCAACACCCGTGGAACGTTTAATTAATATTGCTGCCATTAGTATTGGCCTCCGTTAATACGTTGAGAATTGTTGTTAAGTTCTGTATTAGCAACCCATTTACTTTGATCAGAATCGTAAATTAGCAGGCCGCCGTCTTTTAAGCTTAGAAGATTTACATCAGATAAGTCATTGATGCTCAACTTACCAAAAACAAGATTGCCACTACCATCAGTTTTGATGACATCATTAAAAAGACCGTCAATATTAGGATATGAAATTCCATTTACAGTTAATCCCCCACCTATTATTGCAGAGTCTTGAACCTCAAGGCCTTTTTTTACCTTGAAATTTTGATTGACAGCCATCTAGTGCGCGCTCCTTTGGCGTTCCATGATTATATGGTTATTTATATAAATTCTTCTTTCAAAATTTAAGAATTTATATTAATTCTTCTAGATTTTATACTAGTGTTTGTATAATGTGGTGTAAATAAAAGACTTACATTATTTCCAACAAGAGATGCTGAAAATAACCCTAAGTCCGAGTCAGTTGTTACGGAAGCATATTCCGTAAAATATACTTCTGTATTATTATGAGTAAGAAGTAATTCCGTAGAATGATATTTGGCATTGTCGTCATGTTCAATTTGAACAATATATTTTGCTGTTCTATATTCAGTTTTATTGAACGTATCAACAACTTGATTAATAGTAGTTGTTGTTAAATCTTCTGATGTTCCAACCAAAAGTCCGCTTACACTATTTTCAACCTCTGCGGAATCTAGCCCATCTCCGACTAATCCTATTCTACCAGTTGGGCCAATATATCGGCCGCCACAAATGTATATAACATTTGTACCATTTACTGAAGTCGGAAGATTGCTGCCAATAAAATTTAAAATACCAGCCTTATAATCAAAAAACCATTCATCATTATTACCGGAGCCGGCGGCAAATAATCGAGTTCCGCTTGTTTGTGGGTTGGATGTTCCGGATGGAGCAGCATATACTTTTACTTGATAAGCCGCCCCAAATTCAACCGGGATCCAGTTTTCTAAATTTGTTTTCCAGGTTCTATTAGCGGTAGAGGTATTATCCTCAACGGCTTCAACAGCACTTTCGCCATTAGCGCTATCATCATATATTTCTACATATAATGTTGTATCTGCCGGAAACACTTGGGGAATTAACTCTGAATACGCCCAAATTTGATCACCTCTAATTAACATAGGTGATGAAAGTGCTTCATTGGGAGCGGCTTTAATACTATTTTGATCGGTTTTGGCTACGCCATATCCAACCTTCTTCCAAAGAAAATCGACTTTTTGATTGTCAGAAATTGCCATTTATTTTTTCCTGTTACGATATGCTTAATGAAGATATGGTTTGACCGCTTGATAATTTGATTCTAACCAATGCAACATTATTTGTAGCATTAGTTAAACTTTCAGTTCCTAATGTAGTGGTAAATACTCCATTAGTAATAGCAGTACCATTAATTGGAGGTAATGTGCCGACAGTACAACCATTAGCCCCATTACCGCCCGCTCCCGCTCCCGGAATTCCGGCACCCTCATATGAAGTGCTAGCATCTAGCCATCCATTAATTGTTGAGGTATTATCTATTTGTGTGCCTGGCGCCGCAATATAAAGCCCACTAATACCATTACTAGCATTAATATTTATATTAAAATTTGATATTGCGGTTCGTCTGAATGCAAATGTAAAATATTGATCGCCGGTATCATTAGATCTATCCGGTCCAGCCGGCAGATATGTGGAGTAGTCTACTGCATTATTAGTAATGTTACCCCACCTGACTGTTGCTTCTAATGTACCCGCAACACCAGGATCAGCGTTTTGTGAATATGTATTATTTGTATAGAAATTTGTAGCTGTTGGAATCGTTGGGGTATCAGTAGTTGCACTTGAAAAATCAAAAATTCTTATTGCATTATCGCTATATGTTCCACCAATTGCACCAACTGAAAGATTTGTTTCATCAATACCAGATATTGACCCAGAATATACTTGAATATTTTCGGTTAAATTGCTATAAGAGCTAGTCCCATTAATATTACGTGCTCTTATTTTTAAAGTTTCAACTGCACGGACATTATTTGGGCCAACCGTAAAGCTTAATGAACCAATTGAATATGGAGAAGCAACACCGGTTTCTTTAATTGGTACACCTCCACTTAACATTGTTACTGCGCCATCAATTCCAGAATAATTATAGTTTTGTGTTGATATAACAGAATTAGATGTTCCTTCTAAATTTGTACCAGAAGTAATACTAACTACGTCAGAAAGATCAGTATATGTTTGACCAATAAGATTAGAAATTGCTGTACCGCTTAAAGCAAGGGTAGCATTAGTTGTATAATAAGGAATTCCGGAAATATATTTTAATGTCCCGGCTGCAGTTTCGGTAATATTACCGACCGTAGAAATTGATGGCGCTACTGTTAAATCATCTTTTACTAATGTAACGGTATTTGTTTGACCAACACCTTCGTGTTTAATAAACATATTATTAATACCGGTTGGCAAATCAGCAACTGGTTTAGTAATTCTTGCTATAAACCCATCAAATAGTTTTGGATAATATATACTAGAATTAAAAGAAATCGGAGATCCAGTACTTGACAATAAATTAAAATCACTTGAATCAGTAATTACCAATGCCCCGTTATCAGCATTATTAATTGGGGCCGACATATCAGCGCCACCATCTGATGCATCGTTAATATATGCAACCAAATATCCAGATTTATTATTATAAGCAAAAGTAGAAGTTGTTGTTGTTGTGGCATTAGAAGATATAAATCGCTCTATATTTGCGCCAGCCGTAATTGTAGTAGTGCTTGTATTATTTGTAACGTTAGCAGCAAGTTTTGCGTCCTGTCCATTCAAAGCAATAGTTTTATTTGCTAATGTCTGTGGGCTAGCTGGATTATCATCATATACTTTTAATGATATTGCGCCAGATGTTGGAATAGATGACGGCAATGCGGTAGTATGTGAAGTTAATGTTAATGTTAAAGCATCTAAAGCGCTTCCACTATTACTACCAGCTTGCCATTGATGTAGCAACCTATTACCATTTACGCCACCATCTGCAATGTCAGATGCAATAGTATCTACATTGCCATCTGCCCAATTCATAGTATAGGTAACATCAGCGCTTGTAGTATTGGTTGTAATATTTTCAAGATATAGTGAACCGCCTTCAATGACATATAAATTATTGCCACTTAACGGAGACCCACCAACAGCATCCTTATATAATCTAAATGCAACTGATGGATCGGCAGTATAGATAATAATATAGTCTTCTAACGTTGAAGATGCTTCCATACCAGAGCCATATCCACCGTTATTATATGCTCTAACTGTTACCGTATATGGAGAACCCACATTTGTTGAATAGACATGTGATGGTGTAGCATCGCTAGTAGCAGAATCAACTGATCCGTCGCCCCAATAAACATCATATCTGTTTGGTGTTCCGTCAACATTTAAATTTAAGGTAACATTTGTTCCGGCGCCGCCGGCTGTTGGCGAACCAGTAAATGATACAGATCTTACAAATGTATTATTTCGCACATTGTTTAAAGCTTCATTTAAATGATCAATTGCTTCAACTACTGGTTTAGTAATATCAAAACCAGTAAATGC
>Ga0206125_10003162_pt1 | contig 16284 bp, 12 predicted proteins | sample Helgoland_Spring_4_FD_148598 | JGI IMG/M metagenome (GOLD analysis project Ga0206125, IMG submission 148598) | Pelagic subsurface seawater microbial communities from Kabeltonne, Helgoland, North Sea - Helgoland_Spring_Bloom_20160331_1 | ecosystem: Environmental > Aquatic > Marine > Epipelagic ... | reverse complement strand
CAGATATAAGCAGATACTTAATGGGGTATTACAATTACCAAAGACCCCATTCTTATAACCAAGGTTTGGCGCCAGCGATTGCTGAAGAAAAACCTTATTCTGTGTCCGGAATTAGTTGACCACTACACCCCAGCGAAGGCTGGGGCTGGGGCTGGGGCTGGGGCTTGCATCCATAAAAAAAGGGCCTGCACATACAGACCCTCTTAAATCAACACTATCCCACGAATTTTAGTCGTTCGACAGCACAATCCTATAGCGAGCATTACCCGATTTTAAATGGGCAAAAGCTTCATTAATTTTACTCATAGGAAAGCTTTCAACCTGCGGTTTAATCTTGTGCAGGCGGGCAAAATCTAACATCATTTCAATAGTGGCAGGGCTACCCACCGGTGAGGCAGAAACCGAGCGTTGGCCGCCCAGCAGCGGGAAAATAGACAAATCGAGACTCTCAGTCACCGCACCGACAAAATGCAGGCGGCCTTTAGGTTTAAGGGTGCCCAAATAGAGGTTCCAATCCAACTTAACGTTGACGGTCGAGATAATAAAATCAAAACCATTGGCAGCAGTTTCAATTTCAGCGGCATCGCGAGAATTTAATGTCTTGTGGGCACCCAGCTCCAGGGCTTCCTGACGCTTGGACTCACTAGAAGTGAATGCCGTCACCTCACAGCCCCAAGCATTGAGAAATTGCAGTGCTAGATGACCCAGTCCACCAATACCAATAACCGCTACCTTATCGGTCGATTTAATGCCGAACTGCACAATCGGATTAAAGACAGTGATACCCGCGCACAGAAGGGGGCCGGCTGAGGCGGGATCAATACCTTCGGGTATCGCCACTACACTTGATGCCTGGGCGCGAACTTTTTCGGCAAATCCACCATGGTGAGCAATAATAGTTCCCTGCGCTGATGGGCATAGATTTTGATCGCCAGTCTTACAGGAGTGACAGTAGCCACAGTAACCGCTGTGCCAGCCCAAGCCAACCAGCGTACCTACATCCATATTTTTTACGCCATCGCCTGTGCCCGCGATTTTACCGATAACTTCGTGGCCGGCAACCAGCGGATATTGCGATATGCCCCATTGGTTTTCTGCCATGCTCATATCACTATGGCAAATACCGCAGTGGAGTACATCGATTTCAACTTCGTCGGCTTGCAACTCGGCTACATTGTATTGAAATGGCTTAAATTCTCCGCCAGCCTCAAATAAGGCGTAGGCACTGATGGTTTTAGTGTCGCTCATAGAATCCCCTGTTGAGTCTTTTATGTTTTTTCATAGTTATGGGTATAGCTGATTAACATATACGTTTAGAGGCTGGCCGTCGATTATTATCGCAATGGACGCCTAGATAGACTATCCACAGCATTGTAAAAGGGTAGAATAGTCCATTAACTTCGTGGCCGCGTATGGTCATGAGAGCTAACGATTAGGTAAGGTAAAAATTATGCGTTTAATTATCGGTATGTCAGGATCTAGCGGTGTGATCTATGGCATTCGCATGCTGCAACATTTGGCCCAGTGTAAAGACATTGAGACTCATCTGGTGATGAGCCAGGCGGCGCGCATGAACATTGGCATCGAAACAGATTGGAATCCTGAAGATGTCGAGGCCTTGGCAGATGAAGTTCACAACAATAAAAATATCGGCGCCAGTATTGCCAGCGGATCGTTCAAAACCGCAGGCATGATAGTGGTGCCTTGCTCGATGAAAACCCTCTCGGGAATCGCCAATTCTTACGCCGAAAATCTAATCGTTCGGGCCGCCGATGTGGTGCTTAAAGAACGCCGTAAATTGGTTATTGTTCCCCGGGAATCGCCCCTACATACAGGGCACTGCGAGCTGATGCTAAAGGTCAGTCAAATTGGCGCCATACTCTGCCCGCCAGCCCCAGCTTTTTACTCTGAGCCAAAAACGGTCGACGATATTATTAATCACTCAGTCGCTCGAGTGCTGGATCTTTTTGATATAGAGACCGACGGCATGAAACGCTGGCAGGGTAATGTTTAAGTGATAGATGAACTATCAAAACCTAGTTTTTTCAGTAAGTTAGAAGATTTTATTAATTCAGAGTCTGTGATAACAGTTGCGACTGCAGATGCCTGTGGTGCCTGGTCCGCGCCTGTTTTATATGTTGCTGACACCTCAGTTGAGCCTTTCGTATTGTATTTTTTATCCTCCGAGAACAGTCGTCATATTAAGAGCTTACCTGTCGGTGGTGCTGCCGCTGTATCGATTTATTCCGACTATGATGGTGACTGGCAATCGATCTGTGGGTTGCAGATTCACGCAACTATCAGCCTCGTTGAAAGTGCTCAAACCTCCGTCGTAGAAGCGCTCTATTTTAATCGATTCCCCGAGGTCAAAAAGCTGATTGATAACCCTGCCAGTGAACAAGAGAAACGTATTGGCGCAGCTTTTTCCAAGAGTAAGTTTTATTCGGTTTCCCCCTCTTTTATCCGCTTTACCAATAATGGCGACAGCTTCGCAGGTCGTACCGAGTGGCACCTGTAAAATCAATTTGTCTACCCAACCATAAGCACTCTGAATATGTCGCAAAATGCACTAGAGATTTTAAACAGCCTGTATGGCTATGATAGCTTTCGAGGCCATCAGGCCGAGATTATTGAGCATGTCAGTGCCGGTAATAATGCGCTGGTATTGATGCCCACCGGCGGCGGTAAATCCCTCTGTTATCAAATCCCCTCACTGATGCGTCAGGGCGTCGGCATTATCATTTCGCCGTTAATCGCCCTTATGCAGGATCAGGTGGGAGCCATGCAGCAGCTTGGGGTCAAAGCGGCCTTCCTAAACTCCAGCCTGTCTCACAGCGAACAAAATGTTATTGAGCAACAACTCTTAGCAGGGCAGTTGGACTTACTTTATATAGCCCCTGAAAGATTGATTCAGCCCTATACGCTGGATCTTTTGGAGCGCTGCCAGTTAGCCCTGTTTGCTATTGACGAAGCCCACTGCGTATCTCAATGGGGTCATGACTTCCGGTCAGACTATCTGTCCCTTAGCCTATTGCACGAACGTTTTCCCGCCGTCCCACGTGTAGCCTTAACGGCCACAGCCGATATTCGCACCCGAAAAGAAATTGTCGAGCGCCTATCCCTTGGTAATGCGCAATCCTATATCAGCGGTTTTGATCGTCCCAATATTCGCTACGCCATCGCCAACAAAACCACCGCGAAAAAACAGCTTTTAGACTTTTTAAAGCAGCGCAAAAGCGAAGCCGGTATTGTCTACTGCCTGTCACGTAAAAAGGTTGAAGATACCGCAGCTTGGTTAAGCCAGCAGGGTTTTACCGCCTTACCCTATCATGCAGGTTTGCCAGCCCAGATGAGGCAAACCCACCAAAACCGCTTCTTGCGTGAAGATGGCGTGATTATTGTCGCCACCATCGCCTTTGGAATGGGTATCGACAAACCCGATGTGCGCTTTGTCGCCCACATGGATTTACCCAAAAGCATCGAAGCCTATTATCAGGAGACCGGCAGAGCAGGGCGCGATGGTCAGCCTGCCGACGCCTGGATGGTTTATGGTTTGCAAGATGTGGTGCGCCTGCAACAAATGGCGCAGGGTTCTGATGGTTCCGAGCAATTTAAGCGCGCCGAGCGTCATAAGCTGGATGCCATGTTGGGCCTCTGTGAAGTCACCAGCTGTCGCCGGAAAGTGTTGTTAAATTATTTTGCTGATGATGCCCCCAATCAATGCGGAAACTGCGATAACTGCCAGATACCACCAGAGACATGGGATGCCACTGAAGCGGCTCAGAAGCTGTTGTCCTCAGTCTATCGGACAGGTCAACGCTTTGGTGCCGTGCATGTAATGGATGTACTGCAGGGCAAGGAAACCGAAAAGGTCTTGCAGCATCATCATCACCAGTTGAGCACCTTTGGTATTGGCGCTGATATACATGAAGCGCGCTGGCGTTCAGTGATTCGTCAGTTGGTTGTGCGTGGATTGTTGCGTGTAGATCTTGAAGGCTACAGTGCACTGCAATTAACAGATCTCTGTCGGCCGGTATTAAAAGGCGAGCAGTCTCTGTTTCTGCGTAAAGAAGAAATCAAAGCCCCCAATGCTAAAAAGGCCGGTGCAAAGCGCGCGAAGAAAATTGATATACGCCCAGAAGATCAAGAGCTATGGGAAGAATTGCGAGAGTGCAGAAAGTATCTGTCCGAAGAAAATAATGTGCCGCCCTATGTTATTTTCCACGACGCCACATTAAAAGAGATGATTGATGTTATGCCAATGTCGGCCTCAGAGTTATTAATGATTGGCGGAGTGGGCGACAGCAAGATGGAAAAATACGGCGCAGATTTTATTGAGATAATTTGTCGCTATGCCGAGGCGAGTTAGCCCTTTATACGTCACCCCAGCAGAGGCTCGTCACCCCTGCGCAGGAACGTCACCCCAGCCTTTATAAGTCATCCTAGCCTTTGTACGTCATCCCAGCGCAGGAACGTCACCCCGGCCTTTATAAGTCATTCCAGCCTTTGTACGTCACCCCAGCCTTTATACGTCATCCCAGCGGAGGCTGGGATCCAACTTTTAAAAAATGGATACTGGCCTTCGCCAGTATGACGTGCTTTGAAAGAAACCACCGTCATCCCAGCGCAGGAACGTCACCCCAGCCTTTATAAGTCATCCCAGCCTTTGTATGTCATCCCAGCCTTTATACGTCATCCCAGCCTTTGTACGTCATCCCAGCCTTTGTACGTCATCCCAGCCTTTGTACGTCATCCCAGCGGAGGCTGGGATCCAACTTTTAAAAAATGGATACTGGCCTTCGCCAGTATGACGTGCCTGCGCTGGGATGACGTTCCTGCGCTGGGATGACGCTTCTGCGCTGGGATGACGCTCCTGCGCTGGGATGACGCGTCAAAGAGCACTAACGCTGCCCTGTTAATAATGTCCAGAGGCTAAGCCCATGTCAGCCGCAAAGTGCGGGTGACATGAGCGCTTAAACGCTCGGGTATGTCCAGTTCTTTAGCCAGTGCTGGCCAGCCTGAAAATGCGTCTAGAACCTGCGCAAGTATTAGCTTTTCGCGACCTCGTGGCAGGCCGGCATAAGCGGCCAGATGTTTTAGATCGGCCAAGGTAAATCCATGGGTTTTATTGTTAATACTCAGCTGGTGGTGCCGGGTAAAATCACTGCCTTCGGCATGACATAGATCGTAAGCTGGGGTGATGTCCCACTGTCCTTGACGGTCCATGGTAAAGGCGAAATTTTTGGCATGATCATCCTGATTGCAAGCGACTAAGTTGAATACCACACGCCGAAATTGTTGCTCGATCGAGGCGGTTGGTATCTGCAACTGTTTCATCACCATAAACAGCTGTTCGTAGGAATAATAACCGGTTTCCCAATAATCAAAATGCGCGACTGCCGCCAGAGTTTGCATAAATAATTTGCCGCCGTTTGCATCGCGATCGAAGCGTCGGGTCATAAAGTGGTGGCGGCTGTTCTCGCTAAATAAACGGCTCTCGGCCATGGTGATGCCGCAGCGCAATGCTATTTGATAGTAGCTGTATTCGAGTAGGCCATAGCCGGCAGGGTCGCTTACCCCCCAGTCACCATTAAATTTTACGCCATCAAATTTAATCAGCCAGTGTTCAAACCCCGCCGGTAAATTTATTTGTCCCGAGCGAGCCACTTTGGTCTTGGGGTTAAAGGCTATTACGGCTTTGGCCCTTGCACCGCCTGCGGATGTGCCGACGCTCAAAATATCGAGTAGTGCTTGCTTGCCATTGCTGGCACTTAATTCTGTGTCCAGTACAGATTTGTCGGCAAATGCGATGGAGGCTAGTTCCACTAATTGGTCGACGGTCACTTGCTGATCACTGACATTATTGGCATCTTCAGCAGGTTCAAATTCTAATGCGCCCATGCCCCGGGTGCCGGTATAGCAGAGCCGATCTACGGCATTAAAGTCACGACCTTGTCGGCCGGTTTGTGCCAACCACACGTCAATTAGGCGGTTGCCGTATTTGTCGGGGAGACTGTCTGCGAGAAGTCCGGGTAAACCGTGAAACGCGTGTACGGGTAAGTCGGTAAACTGATAAATATGCCGAGCGCGTGCTGGCATCATAATTGGCGCAAGCTCGATGCCTTTTTGTACAAAATCTGGATCGTATTCAAAACGCGCAAAACGTTCACCCTTGTTCATGGCGATATAGCCAATAGGTGTTTGCCAAAGTTTGACGGTGGCAGTGGTCATGCTTGCTCATCTCCCCAAGCTATGTTGGTTGAGCTGCCGGCGCTTTTTGTTTTGCGGGCAGCCGAACCGGTTTTATAGTTAGCTTGGCGCTCGCGGAGTGTTTCAGTCATGGGGGAGTTAAACTGCTCAGGCAATAGGCTGTCGAGAGTCGCGTCCATATCCAGAGCTTTTAATAGTTTAATCCAAGAGCCTAGCTGACTGTCTGTGCCGCTTTCTATGCGTCGCAAGGTCGCTATTCCAATACCAGCCTGCTCGGCTAGCTGTATTTGCGAGAGCCGCTGTTGCTTGCGAATTCTGGCCAGACGCTGGCCAAATTCGATAAGTACCTGGTCGTTTGGTGTTAGTTTATTGATTTTCATATAATCATTTATGATTGGTAATTGATGAATTTGGCTACAAAAGTATCATTAATGATAGGTCAATTGGTTTGAGTTTACTAGGTTAATTGAAATTAATGCTATCAAATATGATTGCTTTATCTTTATATGGTTAAATATATATCATGAATGATATCTAATGTGGGTTTGTTTTGCCCGTTTTGGTATTTTTCCAATACCTGTCCCTTCATTGCAGCAGGCGCTGCGATGAAGGAGTTTGTTCAGAATGCGATTGTGGGTGGGCCGTTGACAGAATAACGAGTTGGCGTAACTGAGTAGGGAATTTACTCTGCCAAATTAAACAGCTGCGTGTTGCCCCCTCTAGCCACCAGATTTTCTGTTCTGGTGCGTTCACTTAAAAACCACAGTAACCAGTGGTACCCATAATCCTGGTTGGTTTTTGGCCATTCGATCAATGGAATGATGCTGCCTGATCTTTGGGCCATTAGCTGTCTTAGGCCTGAACTGTCGGTATTCCCGCTATTGGCAATTAACCCCTCGACCTTATTGTTTTGCACAAGAGCGGTCAGGCTCTCAAGGGGTTCTATCTGCAGTAATTCTTTTGCTAACCCTGCCTGCTGATAGTTTTCCTTGAGGGTATTCAGTTGGTTTAGATGGGTTTTGTCTGCGGCAATGATTGTCGGGCATCCACAAAGCAGGGCGCTGAGCATTTGTTTTTCTGCGTCCGCTAATAGATCGGTTTTAGTGATTGCCAATACCATCAGTCCGCGACCAAACAGTGTTAGTCGATTGTCTTCACCCGTTGGGCCCGGCAGTTGAATTGGGTTGGCAAGCTTTTCTCTGGCAACGGTTTCAATCAGGGGTAAAAATGTAGGTTTACATTTGCCGATAATCTCTAGACGGCTGTGTGTCGAGGTGGATTGCCATTTGCTTATAGCATTGACGCCATTACTGATGGCGGTTGAATTTGCCGGTTGAGTGTTTTCCAAATCAATGGCAAAGGGTTGTCTGAGGATGGCTTCGCCTACTGGGGCAGAAAATCGCTGTAAATAGTTGGGCCCGCCGGCTTTAGGGCCTGTGCCGGATAAGCCTCGGCCACCAAAGGGGTTTACGCCAACAACAGCGCCGACCATATTGCGGTTGATGTAGGTGTTGCCGGCGATGGTGTTGCGGTAAACGGTTTCGGCAAAGGCTTCAATGCGGCTGTGAATGCCGAGTGTCAGGCCATAACCGGTGTTGTTAATCTGCTCTAGTACGCTGCTAAGTTGGTTGGACGAGTAGCGAATTACATGGAGGATCGGACCAAAAACTTCTTCGGTAAGCTTGTCGAGGGAGTCAATTTCAAATACGTGAGGGGCGATATAGCTGCCATTTTTGCAGCTGTTATCAAGGGGTATATTGGCGATAAAGGTCGCCTCTTTGTTCATCCGATCTATATGGGCCTGCAGTTCGGCTTGGGCGCCGTTGTCAATTACTGGGCCGAGGTCGCTTGATAGCAGTCTGGGATCACCTGCGGTCATTGAGGCCATGGCACCGCTGAGCATGGCTATTGTGTTATCGGCAATATCCTCTTGAATAAACAGCACTCGCAGAGCCGAACAGCGTTGGCCGGCACTTTGAAACGCGGATAATATTACATCGTCGACGACCTGTTCTGGCAGGGCGGTGGAGTCTACTACCATGCAGTTTTGGCCACCGGTTTCAGCGATAAATGGAATGGGCCCGCCGGGGCGTGCGGCGAGCTGTTGGTTGATGCTTTGGGCGGTGTCGGTGGAGCCGGTAAAGGCGATGCCGGCAACGCGGCTGTCGCCTACTAATAATCTGCCGATCTGTGAGCCGCTGCCAAGTAGTAGTTGTAAGGCTGGGCCGGGCACGCCTGCTTGGTGAAATAGTCTTATAGCGCAGGCGGCGATGGCCGGGGTTTGTGCGGCTGGTTTGGCAATGACTGTGTTGCCTGCGGCTAGTGCTGCGGCTATTTGGCCGACAAAGATGGCCAGGGGGAAGTTCCAGGGGCTGATGCAGAGGAAGACACCATGGCCCTGTAAGTCCTGTATTGGGAGGGAGTGCGCTGGTAGGGATCGCGCTTGCAGTGCGTAGTAGCGGCAGAAGTCTACAGCTTCGCGCACTTCGGAAATGCCGTCGGCTAATGTTCGCCCGGCTTCTATGGCGACTACGCCCATGAGTTGGGCGCAGTCTCTTTCTATTAGGTCGGCTACTCTGTCGAGGATGTCGGCGCGGGCGTCATGGCCTAATGTATTCCATGCTGGCTGTGCGGCATGGGCAGTTTGCAGCGAGCCTAATATAGTTGCTTCGTTGGCTTTGGAGTAATAACCAATCAGCTGTTTTTGGTTGGCTGGGTTGTAGGCGGGTTGCAGTTCGCCCGGTCTATCTTGGCCATCAATTATCGGGTGGGAGAGCAACTCTGGGGTCTGGTTGATGGTATTTAGTAGGGCCTCTGTTTCAAGTGGCGAATCTAGGTCTATGCCTAGGGCGTTTTTACGTTGTTCGCCAGCGACGGTGAACATTGCCTCTGGTATGGCAATCATTTTGTGCTGGTAGGGAAATGATTTGGTGACCTGTTCTCTGGTGTCTTCGAGTAGTTCTTCTACGGGGGTTTGGTGGTCTAAAAAGCGGTTGACGAAGGAGCTGTTGGCGCCATTTTCGAGCAGTCGGCGAACTAGATAGGGCAGCAGGTCTTTGTGGTTGCCTATGGGGGCGTAGACGCGAACGGCCAGTGGGCCTCTTTCAGATTTTAGTTGGGATTTTAGTTGGGCTTTTGATTGGGAGTTTAATTGAGAGTATAAAATATGCCCCATGCCATGGAGGCGCTGAAATTCAAATTCGCGGTCACCGGCTAGCTCTAAAATCATGGTGGCTGTGTAGGCGTTGTGAGTGGCAAACTGGGGGTAAATTTGCTTTTCGGCGTCGAGTAATATTCCGGCGCAATGTTGGTAACAGAGATCGGTATTAGCCTTGCGGGTAAATACAGGATAGCTTTCTAGGCCCTGTTCTTGGGCATGTTTAATTTCCGCATCCCAATAGGCGCCTTTTACCAGTCGCACCATGATGCGGCGATTGGTTTGTACCGCTAAGCCAATTAGCCATTTGGCGGTATCTGGTGCGCGTTTTTGATAGGCCTGCAGTACAAAGCCGAGGCCTTGCCAGCCATCGAGGTCTGGGTCTTTGGCCAGTGCTTCGAAAATATCTAGGGAAATATCTAATCGATAGGCTTCTTCGGCATCTATGGATAGGCCGATATTATATTTTTTGGCTAACAGGCAAAGCTGTTTTATACGGGGCAATAATTCGGTCATTACCGCCTGTTGCTGGGCGTAATAATAGCGCGGGTGCAGGGCGCTGAGTTTTACCGAAATGCCATTGGCACTGTATACAGAGTTTTTTCTGCTATTAGTTTGGTCAATAGCTTGGTCAACAGTTCGGCCAATTTCATTGATGGCATCGCTGTAGGCGGTTAAGTATTGGGCTGCGTCCTTTTCGGTACGGGCGCCTTCACCGAGCATATCGAAGGAGAATCTGGTCTCTGGGTCATTATGTTTTGCTCCTCGCTTTAGGCCTTCGGCAATTGTGCGGCCGAGTACATATTGGCCGCCCATTATTTTCATGGCTTGCATGACGGCGGCTCGAATAACCGGTTCGCCGATTGTGGCGGTTAGGCGTCGCATCCAGTGGTCGGTGTCTTGGGTGATTTCTTTGTCTAGGCTGACCAGCTGGCCGGTTAGCATTAGGCCCCAGGTTGAGGCATTTACAAACAGGGATTGGGATTTTCCGCGGTGGGTATTCCAGTTGCCGGCTTGGATTTTTTCAGCGATTAGCCGATCTGCGGTTAGGGCGTCGGGTACTCGTAACAGTGCTTCGGCCAGGCACATTAGGGCTACGCCTTCGGCGTTGGAGAGGCCAAATTCTAGTAGGAAGGCATCCAGAGTGCCGCTGCTGTTTTTGTCGGCGCGGCAGTGGGTGACGAGCTGGCGGGCATCTTCAAGGATACGGTCGCGGGTTTTTCTTGAGAGTGGGTTTACATGCAATAACTGGGTGACAGACTGGTGTTCATCCTGATGGGTATTGCGGCGGATTTTATGGCGTGTGTCTGTCTGATTCATCGGTTTTTCCCTAAAGTAGATGCTGTTTAATATCTGGCATTTTCGGATATTTATCTTAGAATTTGTCTCCATAATTGGCAGTTTGATAGTTAATAAGTCTGTTATATCGAAATTTATAGACTATTATTCTTGTATGAATTTTTGGGTGTGGGTTTTTGGCGTGAGGTGTAAATATGAAAACAGTGGCTGATTTGGATCGTACGGATCGCAGGATTCTCAATACATTGCAGGGCAATGGTCGCATCGCCAATGTGGAGTTGGCTCGCGAGGTAAATTTGACGCCCACGCCCTGTTTGGAGCGGGTTAAGCGTTTGGAGAAAGAGGGCTTTATTACTCGCTATGTGGCACTACTTGATCCGTTGAAAGCCAATGCGGCGCTCTGTGCTTATATTGAGGTGCAGTTGGCGAGTACAACCACCGAGGCGATTCAATTATTTAATCAGCAGATGTTGTCACTGGCGGAGGTTCAAGAGTGCCAGATGGTGGCGGGTGGCTTTGACTATTTAATTAAGATTCGTGTCGAGGATATGCAGCATTACCAGCGGTTTTTGGGAGAGAAACTATCGACGATTGAGGGCATTAGCCAGACGCATACCTATGTGGTGATTGAGGATGTTAAGTCGGTGACGGCATTGAGTATTAAGGTTTAAGAGGTAGTGAATTTTATCTTTTATGCGTGATACCCGCGAAGGAACGTCATAACAGCGAAGAAACGTCATCCCAGCGAAGAAACGTCACCCCAGCGGAGAAACGTCATCCCAGCGGAGAAACGTCATCCCAGCGGAGGCTGGGATCTCTTTGCCCCAGCACAGAATTGCGAAAAAGAGGCCCCAGCCTTCGCTGGGGCGACGGAGTACTGGCCCAGCTTCTGCATGAGTAACGGAGCATTGGTAGAGTCACCACTAGTTTGACTGCGCAGGGGTAAAGCCCAGCCACAATCCGTCATACCAGCGTAGGCTGGTATCTCTATTGATTAGTAAGTGTTACTTATGTGGTCGGGCTGTACTTTGGATAGATGGGCCCCAGCCCAGCCGCAACCCGTCATCCCAGCGGAGGCTGGGATCTCTTTGCCCCAGCACAGAGTTGCGAAAAAGAGGCCCCAGCCTCCGCTGGGGTGACGTTTCTCCGCTGGGGTGACGTTAGAGATTTTGGTGACGCTGTGGTGAAATTTATATTCACCCGTCATACCAGCGTAGGCTGGTATCTCTATTGATTAGTAAGTGTTACTTATGTGGTCGGGCTGTACTTTGGATAGATGGGCCCCAGCCCAGCCACAACCCGTCATCCCAGCGGAGGCTGGGATCTCTTTGCCCCAGCACAGAGTTGCGAAAAAGAGGCCCCAGCCTTCGCTGGGGTGACGTTTCTTCGCTGGGGTGACGTTTCTTCGCTGGGGTGACGTTAGAGTTTGCTGACGTTACTGTTTGTGACGGCGGTTTTATATATAGATTCTTGGGACTCGGGCTGGCATTCTGGTTAGGAGTTCATAACCTAACGTGCCACAGTGAGCGGCGACTTTGTTAACCGGCAACTGCACGCCCCAGAGCTCAACCTGATCGCCAATAGCTACTGATTCCAAATCGGTTACATCCACCGTAATCATATCCATACTGACACTGCCCACCAGCGGACATTCAATACCATTGACCATCACTGGTGTTCCATAGGGTGCGGTGCGTGGATAGCCATCACCGTAACCAATTCCTATAGTCGCAATGGTCGATGGTCGCTCTGCTGTCCATTTTCCGGAGTAACCCACCTTTTCACCCGCACTGATACTGCGCACTGAAATAACCGCGGAGGTAAGACTCATTACCGGTTTAAGCTTGTCTGCATTGTCCTGTGGGTGATCGAAGGGCGATGCGCCATAAATCATATAACCAGGGCGGTTCCAATCTTTGTGAGTATCGGGTCTGCCGAGAATAGAGGCTGAATTGGCAAGGCTTTTTGACAGGGGATTCTGTGGATCGAAATCCAAAGACTCAACCATTTTGTCAAAGGTTGCCAACTGTTGATGGGTGAAGTCGCTATCAAAATCTTCAGCACAGGCGAAATGCGATGCGACCACTATCTGATCGCTGACATTGCGGCTAGCTTTGAGAGTCTGATAGGTATCCTTGGCTTCAGATGGCGAGAAGCCAAGGCGGTGCATGCCGGTGTCGACACCCAACCAAATATTGACTCGCTGGGCTATATCCGCATTGATAACAGCTTCTTTTTGAGGGTGATTTTCGACCATCAGCCAGAATCCTTTCAGGGCTGCGGTATTAACTTCATCGGCATCAAAAGTGCCTTCAAGCAATAGAATCGGCTGGTTGATACCGGCCTCGCGAAGTTCCAGTGCTTCTTCAATGCAGGCGACACCAAAGGCCGGCGCAATATCGGCAAGAGCCTGGGCCACTTCTACCATACCGTGACCATAGGCATTGGCTTTAACCATGGGCATAGTCTGCGAATCTGGTGCCAGCGACTGGGCGAGGGCGAAGTTATCGCGCAGTGCCTGCAGGTCGATGGTTGCTTTAGTAGGTCGAGACATAGGCTATCTTTTTAGAACGAGTTTATTAATAATTATATTTATTCGCGGAGTATAACTTTTGTGCGGCCAGCCATACATCGCCAATCTCTCCGTCGCCAACCGGCAGGCCATCGATTTCTACTACAGCGCCAATCTCTTTTGAGGAGCTGGTAATCCAAACTTCATCGGCATTCTGCACTTCGTCCAGGGTAACAATTCGCTCTTCAACCTTAATGCTTCCGTCATTGCGAAGTATGTCCAACACAATATGACGAGTAATGCCGGGCAGTAATTGATTGTCTAAAGGCGGTGTTATAACCACGCCATCTTTCACTATATAAGCGTTGCAAGAGCTGGCTTCAGTGAGCTGGTTGTCGGCATTAAACAACAGCGTTTCGTCGTTACCCTGATCTTGGCCCTGCTGAAAATGCAGGACATTGCCAAGCAGTGCGGTGGATTTAATCTGGCAGCGCTCCCAGCGCAAGTCTCTACTGGTGGAGACTGTGTATTTTTTGGCGCGGGCTTTATCAGCCACTGGAGGCGGAGCTATATCAAAGGCAAAGGCAAATACAGTTGGGGTGACACTTTCCGGAAAGCCATGGAAACGCTTAGTGTCAGCACCGCGGCTAACGTGCAGATAAATACCGAGGTTGCCCGCGCCATTTTTTTCAATCAGTTGCTTGCATAGATCCGCCCAGTCGCTCTGAGACCAGTCGAGCTTAATGCCGATGGCAGCGAGGCCATTTTCCATACGTTCAATATGGGGGCCAAAGCCAACCATCTTGCCGTCGTAGGAGGGCACGACTTCATAGATGCCGTCACCAAATAAAAAACTGCGATCCAGTGGCGATATTCTGGCTTCTTCCAGTGGTTGGTAGGTGCCATTGAGAAATGCTACGTTCATGTGTTTCCTTTTAAAGATGCGACTGCTTTGTGGTTTGTCCCTAATACAAAAATGGTATCAGCAGAGTCTGTGACAAGCAAAGTTTAGTTGCTGGTTTTAATCAGTTTGCCTGGGCCATTTAAAAATTGCTTTTCATGGTTTATCAGTAAAGATTGCGCCTGATCTATGCTGATAGCTTCAAAGCGTAATTGACTGCCCGCGGATAGCTGTGCCAGCTTGCCTATGTCCACAGATAGCAGCGATCCAATTTTTGGATAGCCGCCCATGGTCTGTCGGTCATTAAGCAGGATAATCGGTTGCCCGTCAGCGGGAAACTGAATGGCACCGAGACAGATACCCTCGGAGAGGATGCCGTCGATAGCGGGGCTTATCTCAGGCCCTTCAAGGCGATAACCCATGCGGTCGCAGTTTTTACTGACCCTGTATTGGGCATTAACAAACTGCTGTTTTTGTGCGTCACTAAAAGCGTCCTGCTGATAGCCTAGAACGACTCTTAAGCGGACTGAATTTTGCGGGTAATCAGGCCTTAAGTGTTCGGGTAGTTGCCATTGGCTGGTCTGTTCAGTAGTAGGTTCGCAGGGCAATATGTCGCCGGCTTTTAAGGGCGAGCCATCAGCGTTTAGGCCGCCCAACCCCTCGCGGGGAACGGTGGCAATACTCTTAAAAATAGGCTCGATCTTAAAACCGCCCTTAACGGCCAGGTAGCCACGGCTTCCCCTGCGGGCGAAGCCCAACTCAATTCGGTCGCCGGGATTAATGGCGTGGCTCTGCCAGAGTTCAACCGGCTGCTTATTAATGCTGATAGGAATATCGGCACCGGTTAATGCCAGAGTGGTTTTAATGGTTGATTCGATGATTAAGCCGCCCACTGTGATTTCAATGGCGGCGCTTTCCTGTGGGTTTTCGCAGAGGATATTGGCCCAGCGAAAGGCGTCGCGATCAAGAGGGCCGCCAGAGGTTATGCCCATGCTGTGATAACCGTAGCGTCCGCCATCTTGAAGAAGGCTGTAAATTCCAGGCTTGATAATATTTAAGCTCAAGGTTTGTCGCCTAGTTTGTTACCTAAGCTGAGCTCGCCGCCCAATGCGATAAATGTTGCTCTATCTACGGCTTCGAAGCGCACCTGATCCCCCACCTTGATCGGCATGCTCGGGGTGCTTTTGGGGTCGAACATCAGGGTTGGGCAGAGTCCAATCAGATTCCAACCGCCGGGCGACTGTGCCGGGTAGACGGCGGTCTGGCGGTCGGCAATAGCCACAGCGCCGCGGGGAACTTGCTGTCTGGGGGTGGCCAGTCTGGTGGTGGCGATACGCGGATCTACTTCGCCAAGATAGGCAAAGCCCGGTGCAAAACCTATTGCGTAGACAAGGTATTCGGTTTGTTGATGGATAGCGATAACCTCTTGTTGAGACAGTCCTGCGCTGTCGGCAACCAGCTGCAGATCGGGGCCGGATTCACTGCTGTAGTAAACCGGGAGAGTGACCCGTGACGCGCTGTTTGTTTGTTGGCTTGCAGAGGTTGTGGATTTGGTTGTAGGTTTTAGTGCTGTGCGAATAGCTCTACGCACGGAGTGATGATCGGTTTTAAAGGGATCAAAAATAACCAGTAGCGAGGCGTAGGAGGGCACTAGATCAATAAGGTTTGCGCCCAGATAGGTGCTGACTTTTTTGGCCGTTTGGGCAATTTCCCTGGAGGTTTTCTCACTGGGCGTATCGGAAAAATAAACAATTAGGGCATTTTCTCCGGCGATTGAGATGGTTTGTTGTCCGCTCATTGGTTTATCAGTTGGCGAATTTCTGCAATGGCATCTACGGATTCTCGGTTGTCGCCATGGACGCAGAGTGAGTCTGCATAAAGGGGTAATTGATGCCCGCTAACTGTGGTTACAGTGCCATGTTGGTGTAATTGCTGTACCTGCTCGAGCATTTTTTTGCGGCTGTGAACTGCATCCTGCTCGCTGCGGGAGAGCAGACTGCCATCGTCGTTATAGCAACGGTCGGCAAAGGCTTCAAAGATAAGCTCAAGGCCAAACATCTGCGCTTCCTGGCGATGGATCTCGGCATCTGCCGTGGCCTGCAACATAAAGGCCAGTGGGCGGTTGTGCTGCTCCTGAGTTTCAGCGATCGCCTGCATAATCGCACTGCGCAGATGGCCGTTGATCATCATATCGTTGTACAGGGC
>Ga0206125_10003155_pt1 | contig 16317 bp, 13 predicted proteins | sample Helgoland_Spring_4_FD_148598 | JGI IMG/M metagenome (GOLD analysis project Ga0206125, IMG submission 148598) | Pelagic subsurface seawater microbial communities from Kabeltonne, Helgoland, North Sea - Helgoland_Spring_Bloom_20160331_1 | ecosystem: Environmental > Aquatic > Marine > Epipelagic ... | reverse complement strand
TTAGCTGGATCGATTCGAACCGAGAGTTCCTATTTGTGATCGAGCAAGAGAAGCGGGTGATCTCGTTTATCATCATCTTCATTATTTTGGTGGCGTCGTTCTCAATTGCGATTGCGTTGATGATGGCAGTGCTGCGTAAGACACGCGAAATCGGCCTGTTAGTCGCCATGGGCGGACGTCCGCAGCAGGTGGCGTACAGTTTTTGTTTTCAAGGCTTTGTGATTGGCACGCTTGGCACTGCTGTGGGTATCGCTTTGGCGCTCCTCTGCCTACACTACCGTAGCCCGATACTTGCGGCTTACGCGTGGCTGACAAATTCGCAGGTCAACTTTCTCGGGCAGTATGATGTGTATGAGATCCCGGTACATTATTTGATGTCTGACTTTGTGGTCGTGACATGTTTTGCGGTTGTTATCTCGACTTTAGCCGGTTTGTTGCCTGCGTTGCGAGCCGCTCGATTGAAACCTGCTGATGCCCTGCGAAGTGAATAATTCCGACGATATAATTCTAGAGGCAAAACAGTTGGGGAAGTCTTTCCCTAGCCCAGACGGTGCCATCACGGTGTTGGATGGTGTCAATTTTAAGCTGCGACGCGGTGAGAGTGTGAGTATACGCGGCGAATCGGGCAGTGGTAAGTCGACTTTGTTGAATGTACTCTCAGGCTTGGAGACCACTGATGTCGGCGAGTTGTTGTGGAATGGGCAGCAAGTGTCGGGACGTTCGTTGTCGTGGTTAGCGGCCCGCCGCACCAATTACATCGGCTTTGTGTTTCAATCGTATTACTTGGCACCAGAACTAAATGCGCTGGAGAATGTATTACTGGGCGCACGGATCGCAGGGCGTATCAATCGCACTGTGATTGATCGTGCCGAGGCGTTGTTGAAACGTGTCGGAATGGGGCATCGCTTGCGGCATGGCTCGACTAAACTTTCGGGAGGGGAGCGTCAGCGAGTCGCGGTGGCGCGTGCGTTAATCAATGATCCACCGCTAGTGCTAGCCGATGAACCGACGGGCAATCTTGATGAGGCGACGGGTGTGGCGGTCATGGATCTGCTGCTCGAAATCGCTGGTGAAGAAGCGAAGAGTTTGGTGTTGGTGACACACAATCCCGAATTTGCCAAACGCACGCAACATCAGTTGACCTTGCATCTTGGTCAATTCAGTTAATTTCAGTCAGTCACGACTAGTATGGAGCATCGCAAATTACGGATTGGATTTATTGGTGCGGGGGCGAACACACGGCAGGCGCACATCCCTGGATTCCATAAACTAGAAAATGTAGAGCTCTCGGTGGTGGCGAATCGTAGCCGAGCGTCGGCTGAGAAGGTCGTGAAGGCAGACGGGATTCTGCGGGCCGTGGATACATGGCAGGAGGTGGTGGCGGATCCGTCGTTGGATGCAATTTGTATTGGCACCTGGCCGAATATGCATGCGCAGTTGACGATTGCAGCATTGGAGAGTGGCAAGCATGTGCTGTGTGAAGCGCGCATGGCTGGCAACCTAGAGGAGGCGCGGTGTATGTATGCGGCCGCTCAAGCTCAACCAGACTTGGTGGCGCAGCTTGTGCCAGCGCCTTTTTCGTTGGATTTCGATGCGACGATTCGGGCAATGATTGTTGCGGGTAAACTGGGTGACTTGCTGGAAGTTCGGGTGGTGCACACTGGTGGCCAAGCGGCTTCGCCCGATGCGCCAATGACGTGGCGCCAGGAGCGCCGCTTGAGCGGTAATAATGTGCTGACGATGGGGATTATGCACGAGACGGTACAGCGTTGGCTCGAGGATGAGCCAGAGTGGTTGCTTGCGGATGGTGCCGTGTTTCAGACAACTCGCTCGTATCCAGATGTGGCCGATGTAGTTAAGGTTGAGGTCCCGGATAGCTTAAGTGTTCTGGGTCGCTTTGCGCAGAGCGGTGCACGTTTGGTGTATCATTTTAGTGGAGTCGAGTCTGGCAAGCCACGGATGGAGTTTCGATTGAACGGTTCGAAGGGAGCATTGCGATTTGATGCGTTTCAAAAACAGCTGCTCTTTAGTGCAGCAGGATCATCGCAGGAAACAAAGATCACCATTTCCCGTGGGCAAAGTCGCGGTTGGCAGGTCGAAGCGGACTTCGTTAAATCGATTCGCGAACACACTCCAGTCAAACTGACCACATTTGAGCAAGGCGTGCGCTATATGACATTTACCGAAATGGTGGCGCAGTCGTTAGCGCGTGAATCTGCCCGTGTGTTATGGCAGTCAGTTTAGGCAAACTGTTCGAATCTTTGGAAATAGCTGGTTTTTCTGGTAAGCTAATGACATAGCAATGGCTTCGCTTTCCTGATCGCATTGATAGATATTTTAACATGGTTGAACGCAAAATCCTTAGCACCTACGAAAAGGCCTTGGCCCTGAATCTTGATCCGAGCAAATACGGTGTATTTGCCGAGGTCGGAGCTGGGCAAGAAACTGCCAATTGGTTTTTTCGAGTTTCTGCTAGCGCTGGCACTGTCGCAAAAACGATTTCTGCTTATGATATGAAGATGAGTGATGCTTTGTATGGCAAAGCCTCGCGTTACGTGTCGCAATCACGCTTACATGCGATGCTCGATTACGAGTATGGTTTACTGGAGGAGCGCTTGGGGCCATCGCGTGGAGATGAAACGACTTTTTTCTCGTTTTGTAACACGGTCCGCGCTCGAGGCTATAAAGATACGGGTGAGTGCCATGGTTGGTTGGGTGTGCGATTGCAACTGAAGCCGAATACGCCGCCTTGCGAAATCGTGCTGCATTTACGCCTTCTGGATGAGACCAGTCAGGATCAAATGGATGCACTTGGTAAAGTCGGCGTCAATTTGATCCATGCGGCATTTTATTATCGGGAAAGTTTACAGAGCTTCGTCGAATCGTTGGCAGATGGCCTTGTCGCTGGGCGAGTGGAAATCGATATGTTACGTTTCAGTGGGGACGGATTTCGCTATGTGGATAATCGTCTCTGTGCGCTGCAGTTGGTGCAAAGTGGTCTGACAGATGCCGCGATGTTTAATAAAAATGGCGAGGTGCTGCAGGCTGCGGATGCGCTTTATAAACGGCCGATTTTACTGCTACGTGGTAGCTTTAAACCGGTATTGAAGTTGCACTTGGACATGCTTCATCAATCGCGGGTGGTATTCTCAGATGTAATAACCGATGCACAGCAACAGCGTGCGATCGAAGTTTGTGAGATTAGTATGAATAATTTGCTACGCGATGGCGCAGTCGATCACGGTGATTTCCTTGATCGCGCGGATGCTTTGCAGGCCTTGGGTAAGACAGTACTGATTTCCCGCAGTGCCGAGTTTCACCGTATTGCGACTTATCTGAGCCGTTATACCGCAGAGCCGATCGCGATCATTTTGAGCATCGGATTACTCAATGAACTATTCAAAGCAAAGTGGTCGGAGAACCTCGCAGGTGGTATTTTAGAGTCCTTTGGCCGCTTGTTTAAAAATCGGGTGCAACTCTTTGTGTATCCTTGGCACAATACCAAGAGCCTGGAGCTGGTAACGGTGGATAATTTCAAAGCACCCGAGAATTGGCAGTTTTTTTACCAGCACTTATTGCAAAATGACCGGATTCACTCAATTGGAGTAGGGGATCCGGGCTTGTTGGCGATGACGAGCCGCAAGGCAATGAAGTTGATCGAGTCTGGCGGTTCGGATTGGCAGCAGTGGGTGCCAGAAGAAGCGCATCAATTGGTGCGGCGCATGCAGGCGGGCAGTTGATGCGCCGCGGCGCTTCTGTGGCTGCTATTGTGGTGCTCGCGTGTAAACAGTTTCTCAATCATGTAAAACTACATTACACCTGTTACTTCCTGCAATTCACACAGTATGCTTTCAGGGGCCTGTCTACAATCGGTTGCTCTCACGCTCACTGGCATCGGTGTTGCTCTTGATTTGAATTCTCAAGCTAGTGGGGGAGTGGCTATGGCAGTAGCGCAGGTGCAGTGCAGTATCAGTCGCAATATTCAGTGCGGGGTTCTTTTAACCTGAAAATGGACGAAGAGGATGCACTAAAACCCCCTAAACTGTTTCAGCGCATCCCTTCGGCCGTACCATACGAAATACCCATAAATCAGTATGGTATAGCTATAGCAATTGCACTATTTTTGGTATTAGCGATTTATAAAACTAGTCCTTTGGGACTAATAAGTGCTCAGGGTATTTTATGGTTTGTTCTGTTGAGAATTACCGTTGCAGGCTTGAAGTCTCCCGGTCAATTGGCACAAAGCAAGTATGGCCATCATCTGGAGTCAAACAATCGAAGCAAATCACTATGAAGTACGTTCAGCTGGGGCGACGCTGCGCCTCTATCGCAATGGCGTCAACCATTCGCAGTGGAATCCAAGCCGGCCATTGTCTGGGTGTATTTGGGATTTGATTGCGCTGCCGGCGCTATATCGGCCGAAAGGAAGTATTCAGAGTGTGCTGATGCTTGGGTTTGGTGCGGGCACGGTGGCACGTAAACTACGTGAACTGGTGGCGCCTGAGCAGATTGTCGGCATCGATTTGGATCCGATCCACCTGAGTATCGCAGATGGTTTTTTTGAATGTGCCGAAGGTTGCGAACTGGTCGCTGCGGATGCTGTCGAGTGGGTGCAAGAAGAGTCTGCCGAACCCAGTCGAGCGCTGTTTGATATGATTATTGACGATCTGTATGGGGAGGAGGAGGCGATTGCGATGCGCTGTGCGCCGCTGGATTTAGAGTGGTGCCAGGATTTAGCGAAGTTAGTCAAGCCTGGTGGCATGCTGGTCTTCAATATGATCGAACCGCGAAAGGTGAGGCATTTGCCGCCGATGACAGACGCGACACTGCGCGCGCAATTTCCATACGCGAAAGTTTTTCGGATGGCAGGCTACGAGAATCGTATCGTGGCGTTTAGTGGCAGTGCTTTGGAGGGCAGTGTTTTCAATAGTCAGTTGCGCGACATCTTGCGCAGTTATCCGCGCTGTCGAGGTGTCGAGCAGCGCTACATTGTATCGAGTCCGAAACGCTGAGCTCGGCTCGCATCGCTAGCGTGCGGAGTCGCTTGCGGTTGGGCGCCGACGCGCCGATCTATGGATAGTCAGGAGTAAGCACAGCACTGAGGAGATCAGGATTTAGTGGGTGCGAGATTCGGTGGCAGATCCGCTTAAACCTTAGTCCCGCTCCTGCCGTCCTGAGTCAAACTCACTGCATTGAGGTTATCAGGTGCATCAATAATAGGGGTAGCCGAGGCCTTGGGGGTCATACACTGGGGCGGCGATATCGTAGTGCTCTTGTAGGAATGTAACGAGATCTGTCATTTGCTGCACAGTCATTAGCTGAGAGTAGTTTGGCATGAGCGAGTCGCCATCTGCATCCATATAGCGCTGAGCGTTTTTTAAGATGGCTGCATTCGGGTGAATGATCGCGGTGACTAATTGCCCATACGTTTTTACTTTTGGTAGTTTGCCACCGAGTTTGACGATCAGCTCGGACTGAATTTCGTCACTGCCGGTAAATGAGACACCATCTACTTTATGGCAATTAACGCAACCGAGGGCGACAAAGGTTGTTTGTCCCGTCATCGCATCACCTGGGGGCAAGATGAAGCCAGTGGGTGAGTCTTCTTTTGGAGCGCATGATACAATCAGTAGGCCACTGAGTAGGGCAATTCCACTGATGAGTGCTGTTGTCAGTTTGTGTGTAATATATGGATGATTCATTTTAATTTCTCCTTATTTTTTATTGTATGCTGACCGATCGAAAAAGCAACTTGAGTGGCACGCTTATAAGATTAGTGATTTAAATTTAATAAAATCACCTGAAAGCTAGGATTGATTGGTTTTCGATTGACCCTAAATGGTAATTTGGCAAATACATGGCGCATGGAAATTGAAACACCAGTCGACGTAAATGCCATCCCTGCGGATGCTCAAATAACAGCAAGCGGCCTCGCTTCGAAAGTGCTTCAAGTGGGCACTGGTGCTGAGTCGCCTGCGGCTGCCGATACCGTGACGGTGCATTATAGCGGTTGGACTACGGATGGGCAGCTGTTTGATAGTTCAGTGCAACGTGGCCAATCGAGTAGTTTTCCACTCAATCGCGTGATCAAAGGGTGGACCGAAGGGCTGCAACTGATGGTCATAGGAGAGCAGCGCCGTTTCTGGATTCCTGCTGAGCTCGCTTATGGTGAGAATGCGGGTGGTGGACGCCCGAGCGGACTGTTGGTTTTTGATGTCGAGCTGCTTGAAATTCAAGCCGCGCCAGAAGCGCCGAAGACACCAGAAGATGTCGCAGCTATTCCCGATAGCGCTGAAGTGCGTGACAGTGGGTTGGCTTCACGTGTATTGACGGCTGGCACTGGCAGTGAGCATCCGACTAAGGATAGTATGGTAACTGTGCACTACAGTGGTTGGACACTCGATGGCCAGCTGTTTGATAGCTCGGTGCAACGTGGCGAGCCGACTAGCTTCGGCCTGTTTCAAGTCATTGCAGGTTGGACTGAAGGGGTGCAACTGATGGTCGCAGGTGAAAAGCGTCGTTTCTGGATCCCTGGCAAGCTCGCCTATGGTGACAGTCCGCAAGGTGGAGCGCCCGGCGGTATGCTGGTGTTCGATGTCGAGTTAATCAAAATCGGTAGTTAGTCGATTCGAAGTCGTGTGAGTGATTCAAACAGCCTCCCGCAGTGGCGGCTGTTTTGTTATTAGAGAAGAAGAACGCTTGAGTTTGGTGGTCAGATCTTGAAACTACACGGTATGCTTAAATCACGCCTCTCAATTCTATTATGTACTGTGTCGATTTGGTTGCTTGCTGCGTGCAGCACCACTGAGACCGCCACACCCGAAGCCCTTAAGTCTAGTGCGGAAGTGGTGCCCGCCACTGTAGCGAAGGTCGCGATTCCCGCGGCAAAGGTCGCAGCTCCTGTCGTGGTCGCGGCAACACCGGCAACACCGGCAACAGTCGAAGCAGCGGTAGAGGTCGAAGCCGCAGTAAAAGTCGAAGCTCCTGCGGAACTTGCTGCGGCGCCGGCGAAAATCGTTCTACCTGAAGTTATCGCCGATCCCGAGCCTGCTCGTGTCCAAGACATCGATATCGTGTTGCACACCTCTAAAGGCGCGATCGAGGCAACATTGTTGGCGACCAAGACGCCTGTGACAGTGGCAAACTTTCTTAATCTGGCGAAGCGTGGTTACTACGACGGCCTGACCTTTCACCGTGTAATTGCTAACTTCATGATTCAAGGTGGCGATCCGACAGGCACCGGTCGCGGTGGGCCAGGCTATCAATTTGAGGATGAGATTCATCCAGCGCTGCGGCATACGCGGGCAGGTTTGTTGTCGATGGCTAATGCGGGGCGCGGGACCAACGGCAGTCAATTCTTTGTTACGCATAATGCCACGCCGTGGCTCGACGGAAAGCATACTATCTTTGGTAAGGTTACCAAGGGGCAGTCAGTCGTCGATTCGATTCAACAAGGTGCGACGATCAATAGCATCGATGTGTTGGGCTCTACGGACGCACTCTTTCGCGACCAACAGCAGCGTATCGCTCAGTGGAATACAGCGTTACAGGCGCAGGGTCTGTAGTGTAATTGTGTTGATTCAACGTACTTGTGTATTAGCGATCCGATACCATTAACTACAGGTAATTGAGCTTGGCTGCAGTTGTCGAAGTGCGGTGCTTTACTTGCCGCGACGCAAGCTATGCGGGTCAAAGCTTGATCTGTAACAGTAACGCTTTTGGATTAACGAATCAAAGCCTTCGGCTATGCCACTCTGGAGCGACTGGGTGGTTTTAACTATTTGGCAGGCTCACAGGGATTTGAACCCCGACTGAAAGAACCAGAAATTTTAGTGCTAGCAAGACAGCATGAGCCTAGTAAACAAAAGAAAGAGCGCAGCAATTAAGCTGCGCTCTGGGCATGAAGTGCTTAATAAAAGCAAGTTAATCGTAACCTCGGCTAGGATGCTTCGCGAGCCTTGATCTGCTTATTGAGCTTCTTATAGAAGCTCGGCCCGTGAATTTCGCGCATCATCTTACGGCGATGCTCGACTGCTAATTTAAAGGATTTCTTTTCGCCATACTTTTTGATCGAGAAAGAAGTGCATTTTTGCATTCCAGGCTCAGGGCGCCAGCTCACTGAGTAGCATTCGTGCTTGGTGCCGTTGGGGCCGATCTTTGTAGTGCGGGAAACGCCGAGCTCACCCGTGGTGTTGCGTGAATCGGATACAACAATCCGACGTTGGCGTGGCTTTTTAGGAATAGCTTCAAGTTCCTCGTTGAGCTCGTCGCGATATATTTTCGCTAATTTCTGAGCCTTGCCCTTGCCACCAGATTTGCGGTCACTGAAAAGCTTTGAATATGTTTTGCCATTGCGATAGCCGCGAACGAACCATCCGTGAGTTGAACCAGAGTCGATGCGACTGATGCCTTTATTTGCTTTTGAACGAGCCATGATATGATTAGGGGTTGGTTTTTATACAGTGTTTATGGGAACAACTGTAACGTACTGAAGGAGAGTGAATTTTCAAGTTAAATTAAGAGAAAAAACGGTGAATTAATAGTAATATTAAAAACTTCTACATAAGCGTGATTCTGATGCAAGTCAAAGTCGTCGTTTATTGCATATTTTTTATGTAGTTTGTTTTGGCTTGGTTAAGGCATAGGTGTTTGATAAGTGATAGTTCACCGATTGGTGTATTTGTGCGGCAAGTTACCGTCGTTAGTTATCGCATATAAATTTTCTAAGGTGCGTTGATAGTAATCAACGCGCACAAGCTACAAGGCTAATAGGTCAACAATGGATGTAAATGGGGGAGGTTAATTTGATTCGTTTTGAATGGTATAAAATTTGCCTATAGCAAAGATATGTTTAGCTTAAAACGGATGAATCAAGCTGTTAAAATTAAAATTTGTGGTATGACGCGTGAAGAAGACGTCGACTTGGCGTTGTCGTTGGGGGCAAATTTCTTCGGTTTCATTGTGTATCCGCAATCGCCTAGGAGTATTACTTTAGAGCGAGCAGTGGCACTAGCTGCGCGCGTGCCTGCGGGGCAACGTGTGATCGTCGACGTGGAGACGGCTCCAGATGATCTGCTGCGCTATCGTGATGCCGGCTTTGATCGATTCCAAATCCACGCAAGCCTACCGATTGCGGAGGCGAGCCTGGCGCGGTGGTCTGAAATTGTCTGGCGCGATCGTTTGTGGTTGGCTCCGCGAGTGGCGCCGACCGATGTTTTTCCGGAGTCCTTGTTGCAGTACACCGATACAGTTGTGCTCGATACGTATTCTGCAAACCAGGTTGGTGGTACTGGGCATACAGGTGATTTTGCCCGATTTGCCAATCTAAAGCAGCAGTTTGAAGATACGCAGTGGATGCTTGCTGGTGGACTATCACCATCCAACGTGCTCGATGCACTGGTGCGTTCCACCGCCAGTCGAATCGACGTTAACAGTGGCGTCGAGACTGCTGCTGGCATCAAAGACCCTGAAAAACTGCGTGAGCTTTTCCGAGTGGTGCGTGGGGCGTAACGCTGCTGGCGGCCGCTGACTGCTTACTTGCTGACTGCTTACTTAATTGGCTGCCGGCCGAGCGTGCCAACCAGTGTAGTGATGTAGTGCTTGGAACTGACGCGCGCGAGCTCTTGCTTGGCTGCAGTGTATCTGGATTTAATCTTGAGGCGCGCTGCGACGCCAGTGTGAGACTGTTTAGCGAGGAATTGCTTCAGATAGTCGACATGTCCGGTCCAAGATCTGATGTCTTGCTGCTGCTGACTTTCTAGTCGGGTTTGATACCATTCGCTATTCAGCATCGACTCACGAGTGAAGTGACTGCGGACGGTCTCGGAATCGAGGCCCTTATCTTCGTATGCACCGTAAGCCATAATATGTAGCAGGGCCTTTAGTGGTGGGCACGCGGCCTCAATTGATCCATCGGCGAAGTAGTTCAGCGCCGCTTCCTGATGGGCTGCAATGATGGTCTGCATGCCAGTGACGAAGGTTTCGATATCTTGCAGCTCAGGTTGGAGCATCTCTTTATTGATCACGGTCTCGGGGTTACTAAAGACGCGGCCGAAAAAGATGCGGACAAATTTAGCCGTGATGCGATAGCCGATACGGCTGGCTTGGATGTGTTCGCCGTTATGCTCAAAGTCTGGTACTTGTTCTAGGTAGCCGTGCTCGATGAGGAATTTAGGATCGGTTTCGTGCGGCTTCATGCGGCACCAGATCTCTGGCACGAGCAGGCTGATGTCGTGGTCGACTCGATAGTTCGGGCCAACGTAGCCAGCTGCGGTGATGAATGCTGGTTGCTCAGTTGCGAGGTACGAGACTAGCGCATTATTCAAATCGTATATCGGCAGCAGGGCGTTGAAAGGAGCCTTTGTAAGCGCGCCTTCCGAACCTGCTCCAGTCGTAGAGGGGGATTTACCAGTGATACTGGCAATGAATTCCATGAATAGCTCAGGAAGCTGCATGTGATGAATCGGACTATTCACACACAGCGGCATGACGCCAGACTCAGGCTCAGCAGGGTTGTTCCGTCGACCAGGGAGGATTGAGGTTACGGGTCTAAGTAGTGGCGAATGCGCATCTTGGCGACGGTATAGACGCGAACTGATGTCTGCTAAATAGACTGCACGCTGGTCGCGCAAATCTGGACGCACTTGCAGGTAGCGAGGATTTTTGGTTGGCTTGCCATCGACGATTCGTGGATTTGCGTTAGTTGAATAGTAATCTGGGGATGAATTGGCATGGAATGTTCGAATCATACTTTGCATCGGCTCGGTATATTGGCCGAAGCGAATCGCATCTTCGATCTCTTCGCTCGCATCGTCTCGATCGAGTGGTTCATAGTTACTGAGGAAGCTCCCAGCCGAGCTGAGGTCGATTTCGGTTTGCTTGTCGTAGCCACGGATGATCGCGTCGTCTGGACGTTGGAAGAAACGGTATTCGCAATTATGCACAAATTTAGCAGATGGTGTATTCCAGTGCGGAGGAAGGTGCTTGAGGTTCTTGGTCGGTGCCACGACAGACGCAGTGATATCATCTTCCAGCGAAATCTTCGCCGCAGGCATGAAATCTTTTCGTAATCCGAAGGTACGCCACGAGCCATCCTTAGTGTAGCCAATCCGCAAATATTGTGTGAGCATTTGCTGCTCGCGGTAGCGCAGGATATTACCTGGCTCGCCGTTGATTAGATCGACATTGAAGCGCTTGCGCCAGGCACTGCCCCAGTGGGATTTATAGTAACGCTTGATGATCAAAACCAGTTCCTTGACGTGCTGTGGGATATTTTTTAGCCATTCGTTATATTCATCTGTGAAATCTGTTTTGGAAGGGGTAAGTAATTTAATTACCGAACCAAGCGAGCGATCGTTGGCCAAGATGGCGCGTGACGGAGCGCTACTTTCAGTTTTGATACGGAAGCGATTGGCAAAGTCTTTATTAATAATAGCTTCTGCTAGGTCGAAGTCTTCTTGGAAGTCACTGACAAATACTGGGCCAGAAATGATCGCATCGGAAATTGACTTAGAGATTTCGGACTTACCGCCCCCCGAGACGGTTGAAGGCTTGTGACACACACGACTTTCTGCGGTGTACCCGACCAAGCGCCAGCGGCGGCCTTCGGCGGGTTTGACCATTTGCACTTTATAGCCAGAGGGTAGTACGTAAGTGATGTTTGGTAGCAATTTAATTGCCTGCTTGGCGCTATCTTTTGCCCATGTGATACGCTGGCAATTCAGCTCAAAATGGGCGTCTTCAGGAATGTAGATAATGTTGCTGAACTTTTTATCGATCGCATATCCTGCGGGCTGGAGACTGATTAGATCGGCGTAGCGTGCCGCCACGCCCTCGAACGTTTGGTAAACTTCAGGATAGTATTGGCTGAGTTGGAAGTCTTCACCTAAATCGTAAGCAGTGAAGGCAAGAGTGCCCCCCGCGTGTTCTTCTTCGGCCATGCCATGTAAGTTGGCAGCAAAGCTAATCTGTGTTTTCACTTCTTTTTTGCAGTAGCCGAAGTAGTTATCTGCGATTGCCGTCACGATCTGGCCGGATGTGTCACGGCAAGTGATTTTAAAAGCGCTGCCATCGTTATACAGCTCATCTTCTTTTTCCCAGCACATGCCATCGCGCTTTTGTCGTGCAGTTGCATCTGCGATGTTTGGTAGGCCGAGTTCTTTCTTGGTGGTACCGATAAGGTGAGGTGCTAGAATGACGCAGCCTGTGTGTCCAGACCAGTGCGCGGGGTCTAGGCCTGCATCATTATCGGCGATGAATGGATCGCCGCCATTGCCAAAGATAGATTCGACGAAGTCGAGGTTACCAACAAGATTGCCTGGTGCAAAGAAGCGTATTTCCATGGTCTTCTGCTGACAGAAACCATCGACTTCAGGCACGACGACGGGGCGCAGCAGCAGCGAGACCCATGCTTTCGCTTTGCTATCTTGGTTGGCAAGGTAAGGCAATTCCGTTAGCTTTTCAGGTGCGTCGAGCGCTTTAGCAAGCAGGCGGGCAGCTGCGAGTTGCGGCACCGCTTTTTTGTCATTCGGGATTGGCAATCCGCCTTCGGCGACGTGAAAGACGCCTTTTGTCGTGCGTCGGTCGCTTTTTGGATTGTGCAGTACACCTTGTTGAATTCGGTATGAGTCAACGATGTCAGAAGAGAAGTGGTCGCCCTTGGCTGGCAGGGAAAGGGTGCGCGCAACCCCATGGCGATCGAGGATCAAGGTGTTATTCGGCAGATAAGGCATCTCGGATAAATCGAGGTCGGAAAAGTATTCGGCCAGGAAGTTTTGGATGCGTTGGTCGCAGGCTGGAAGATGGTCGGCTAATAGGCGTGACTGTTCTTGGTAACTCTCAAGTAGGGACTGACTGAGTTCGAAAAAACTAGAATTGGTAAGGTCGCCGAACACAGGTTGACCAATCGAGGTCAATTTTAGGTTTACATACTCGAGCAGTGATGGGTCGTCCTGCACTGCTGCCGCTGTGTCTGGGTCTAGGCCTAGTTGTTTTTTTAAGTCCATGTGAGGATTAATTTTAAGTTTTATTAGATAAAATTTAAGCGTTTTTAATGATTTAATTTTTTTATTTAGGTATAGTTGAAGGTGAGATGAACTTGGCGTGAGTCAATCGGTGTGCAAGGCTGAGGAGGTATTGATAAGCACGGCTTATTTTTTATCATTCAATATTAGCCTTTTTTAAACAAAATTACTGGGCTAGTAATGTTGACTGAAACAAATTGAGTGCCGAGCTTTTCGTTAACAATCAGGCTACTGTGCGAGGTGTAGGAATGCGTCTGTGGAGCGAATCAACGGCTACGACTTATCCGTGGCAGTTGCGCTGCATAAATATTCCAATACAGAACCGCGCCCTGGATACCTGCAAGCGCAGGCGGCTAAGAATAATCGAGTACAGCGTCGCGAGAGTGAACCTACGAGATAATGCTACTAGGCTTATTGTACACGTAGTCCGATCAGGCAGACGTCATCTTCCATACCTTTATGATCTGTGAAATTTTGGACGGACTCGATCAAGCCAGCGATCATTAGGGGCAGATCATCGTTCCGGTGCGTTTCCAAAAAACTGAGTAATCGTGCCTCGCTATATTCTTCCTCGTTCATCGCTGCCTCAATCACGCCATCAGTATAGAGGATGATTTCGTCTTGGCAATTTAGCTGAATGTAATCCTCGGCATATTTGGTATCAGGCAGGAGGCCCAATGCGGGTCCGATTTGTTTGCCGTCAAAGACGCGTGCGTGCTGTGTAGAGTCTGCTGGGGTATAAATGCCATGTCTGGCCCCCGCTTGAATGTAACTTAACTGTCTGCTTTCGAGGTCTAGATAGCAGTAACTCGCGGTGGCAAAAATAGTCTGTCCAGACGCGTGCATTGATTCGTGCATCATCGAGTTGAGCCGCATCATGAATTCTGCTGGATGCTCGGCATAGGCGTGCAGTTCATTCACTGCGATCTGGATCATTGCGGTGACCATGGCAGCACGTACTCCGTGCCCCATGACATCGGCGATCAAGATTGCGGCTCCGCCGCTGGTAGTTTTATTGACTGAGAAGAAGTCACCACTGAGATGAAAAGAGGGGATGTATTCAGTGGCAATTTCGAGTGCTGAGTCGCCTGTGGAATTTACAAAACTGGGCACGCTGTCTTGGATTAGAGCGCTTTGCAAATTCCGGGCTAACAGTAGTTCGGCTTCCATGCGCTGGTGGTTTTTCTCCAGCTCTTGATTTAGCTCTTTTTGCTCTGTGATATCGCGTGATAGGCCAAAGGAGCCCGCTAAATAGTTGGATCGAGTATATAAAGGGAGTTTGCGCGATGCGACCCAAACGTGTTCACCTTCCTTTAAAATATGTTCTTCTTTGTTTAGTTCTTTGAGTTCACCGGTCGCGATCTTACATTCATCTTCATAAGCTTCTTGTGCGTGTTCGGCATCAAAGAATTCGAAGTCTGTTTGGCCGATGATCTCACTCGGGTCACTCTTGCCGCAACTTTCAACGAGGTAGCGGCTCACCGCGAGGAATCGGGAATTGTTATCTTTAAAATAGATATACTCATCCAAGTGCTCCATCATCGTTTGGAACAGCCAGCGAGGAGAGATGTTGTTTAAGTTGAAATTACCCGAGAGGGAATTGTCGAGTTCGAGTGAGACTCGCTTACAGTGAAAGGCGTAGATTTGTTTCAGTCCGAGCTGCACCGATTCGGCAGTATCTTTGCAGAAGAAAATTGAACGACCGACGCGGGGGTGGTGAGATAGGTTTTCAACTTCTTTGGCAAAGGTCGCCTCGGGCAGGATGAGCAGAGCGGCTGGCGGAATGTTCCAGTCAGAGATAGTCGCTGCCAAGCGAATCAAATGATCGATTTTGGGGCCGACAATTAGCAGGTCAATTTGTAGATTGGTTGCCGTGATCGGAAATTCAACTTCGAGCACTGTATGGCCCAAGAATTCTGGGGTAGAAATAATCTGCTGCGCTGTAGGCGCATTGCATCCGATGTAACAAATTGGCATAGTAATGTGTTTATCTTTCAGTTTACCTTGGTTGGCTTGTCTGTCGATAATATCAGTTCACATATTAGCAAGAAATGTGAGATGATAATGTCTTGAATTGTAGATCTTGAGCTTGCCTCAAAGCCGCAGCAGATTTAGCTCGATCTCCTTTGCGTGTGCGGTGCTTCGATAAGCGAAGGCCATACGGTTCAGATAATGAGCTAGCCCGAAAAGCTGCCCAGCGGCTGTCGGTGTACTTTGCCTTTAGCTGTTTTTTGTAGTGCCTTGATTTCCGCCTCAGCGGCTTTGATCGCTTTTTTGCTATCCAACGTTTCGATTGAGAGTGTGGTGGTGCGTGATTCCCCCTCAGCTAAGCTGATGACACGGCCCCTCTCTCTTTCGAATCGACGAGAGTTTGGATAGCTTGTCGCTGGTTCGAGTCCAGTTACATAGCCGTCGGCCTGTGCCTGCGTCATGAAGCAAGCCGTGATCGCGTTGGCCATCGCAAGACGCTGCTTAATTGGCAGACCTCTGAGTGCTGCCTAAATGTAACGGCCATTGAAGCTGTCACCTGTACCTGCGAGGCGGACAATATTTTGTCTGGCGCAGTCTTGCATAGACATTGGCTTGCACTTTGCGCTACCGATTACTATAGCAATAGCCAGCGTATACCCAACTGGCCACCCATCTTATGATGAACGATTGAGCAGCCACGCGGCAGCTCATCTAAATGCAGTTGAGTGACTTAAAGGCGTGTTCGCTGAGTTCGCGTTGACGCGCTGCCAGTTCTGCTTCGCGGAGGTCTTCATCGTAGGAAGGAATCATGGCCTTCATGCGGTTATGACCTCCTTCGGTTTTAAGAGTATCTGAGAAGCAGCGTTTGATGACTTCGAGAATGATATTTGCGGACACTGACGCACCAGGAGAGGCGCCCAAGAGTGCAGAGATCGAACGATCTTCTGAAGTGAGTACTTCAGTGCCGAAGTGGACGATGCCAGCGTCGCCGTCTTCTTTCTTGATCGCTTGCACACGAATGCCAGCGTCGATGAGTTTCCAGTCAGCTTCATTGGCTTCAGGGAAGAATGCCTGCAGTTCTTTCATACGGGTAGACATACTCTGTGTGCCTTGTTGTATTAAGTAGCGAACCAGCGGAATGTTGTGCAATCCGACCTTAATTAGCGAAGCAATGTTGTCGGTTCGAATCGAGCGGGGGAGGTCGGTGAACTTGCCTTCGACGTGCAGGAATTTGGTCGTCCATGCGGCATACGGTCCAAACAAGATAGCTTTCTTGCCATCGATGATGCGGGTGTCGAGGTGTGGTACCGCCATTGTCGGTGCC
>Ga0206125_10003149_pt1 | contig 16354 bp, 15 predicted proteins | sample Helgoland_Spring_4_FD_148598 | JGI IMG/M metagenome (GOLD analysis project Ga0206125, IMG submission 148598) | Pelagic subsurface seawater microbial communities from Kabeltonne, Helgoland, North Sea - Helgoland_Spring_Bloom_20160331_1 | ecosystem: Environmental > Aquatic > Marine > Epipelagic ... | reverse complement strand
AATCTTCTGGGTTAATATCACCGAAATCTATTAAGGAAAAAATTACGGACAGAACAAAAGCTATAGTGGTTGTACACTATGCAGGTATGGTCGCGGATATGGAGTCCATTTACGATATTGCTCATGAATCGAATATTGTTGTAATTGAGGATTGCGCTCATGCGCTTGGTGCGAAGTATAAGAATCGAAAGCTTGGTTACTTTTCAGATTTTGCGGTATACTCTTTTCAGGCTATAAAACATCTTACAACAATAGACGGTGGTCTACTAATAGCGGGGAATCAGGCCGACGTTGCTAGAGCAAAACGATTAAGATGGTTTGGTTTAGATAAATCTGTCTCCAGGGAAGAGAATAATATTATTGAGGCAGGATATAAGTATCACATGAATGATGTCAACGCAACCATAGGGTTGTGTCAATTAGATTGTTACAACGAAAACGTGCTGAAATACATAGAAAATGGTAGATATTTTGACTCGGCCATATCGAATCCAAAAATTACTATCCCAATACCTAATAAATGGACCGAATCTTCGTATTGGCTTTATACATTACTCGTTGATGACGTCAGTGATTTTAATAAATATTTGTTTTCACACGGAATAGCATCCTCTCAGCTCCATAAAAGGAATGATTCACATGATTTATTTCAATCTTCGAATATCCAACCTGGAGTAGATAGTTTTTATGAAAGGTTCACCCATATAGGTTGTGGACCTTGGGTCGAGAAGGATCGTGAGCGTATTGCTAAAATCATAAATAACTATTAATGTTTCCGTTATTTAAAGTTGTCGGTCTAGAAAAGAAGTTTTTTACCAGTCTTTCTGAGGTTGAGAATTATTCATATGGCGAAAAATGTGTCCTATTTGAGACAAAACTCAAAAACTTCTTCAACGTAAAGGAAGTACTAACGACTAATTCATACTCCAGCGCATGGGTTACATTATTGGACTCATTGCAATTGTCATCAGAAGATGAAATAATTGCCTCTCCAATGGCGTGTTTAGCCTCTACGCAGCCTTTGATTAGAACTGCAGCAAGATTACGTTGGTGTGATATAGATAAAGACACTGGCTTGATGTCTGCAGATTATTTGGAGGAAGTGATCAATGAAAATACAAAGCTTGTAGTGGTGAATTTGTTTTGTGGTTTCGTGCCTGACTTGAAGCGAATATTTGAAATTTCAAAAATGCACAACGCTATTGTAATCCTAGACTTAATCGAGGGATTAGGATCCAAAATTGATTCGGAATATGTGGGTTCGCAGTATTGTGATGCTGCATTAGTATCAACAGAACCGGTAAGAGTTTTGAATTCGAATCAAGGAGGAGCAATATTTTTGAATAACCCTAATTTAATTCAGAAGGCTGTTTTAGCAAGGGATTACGGAATAGACAGAAGTATATTTCGAAAAACGAATGGCGAGATAAATGAAAAATTAGATATCTCACTGAGGGCTTTGGGTCAAAAGCAAAATGAAATAAGCGCGTTATTTGGTTTAGCGAGCTTAGCCTCATTTGAAGTAAGTTGTGCAGAATTGGTAAAAAGAGCTCGACTATGGGATCAATTCGTTTCCAAAACCAATTTAAATGTTCAGAAGCTAAAAATTGTTCCTGGAACTGAGCCGAACTATTGGGTTTATGGGGTACTCGTGGATGATACTGAAATAGCAATGGAATGGTTTATAAGTAAAGGTTTTCAATCATCTAGTGTACATATTCGTAACGACATCTATTCTGTGTTTAAAGAGGCGAGAACGGATTTGCCAGGCGTAGACTCGTTTTCGAAGAGATTTCTCGCATTACCGACAGGATCGTGGGTAGAGAGTCTTGCAATTCAAGCGCTTTCTTTGATTGATTAGATGTAGATTATTGTATTCATGTGCCGAGCTAGGTAAGCAAATTGGTCCGCGCCGTTGAAATAGAAATATTCGGAGTAAAGAGTGTAAAAGATGAGATTAGTAGTTATCATAATAATATGAGTGTTCATGTTGACATATCTTTCGGTAATAAATATTGAAATGTCTATTAAGGAAGCCAACAATGAATGTGAAAGATCAGAATTAAAAATGTTGTTTGGACAAGTTAGCATTTCCATTAAACCGTGACTGCTGTTAGAGTATTTGTATTAAAAGTGTCGTCGCGTCTTGTGGCGGCAGCGGTTGTATTTGTCGCAGCCAAAGTTATAGCGAAGTCTGAATACGCAAACTATGCTTTTGCCTTGGGAATGTTCCCGTTGTTACATATGGTTTCGACAGTTGGATCAAGGAGTTCCTTAAGACGATTCCTACCGTATTATGGTGATAAGGTGAAAAGAACAGTTTTAATTAAGGAATTAATTCTAATCTTTGTAGGCCTTTATGTTGTTATCTCAATGATAACTATTCCAATTCTTTATTTTACTGATAATCTGCTCTCAGGACAGTTCTATTATTTAGTGGCGTTTCATATTTTGGGAGTTGCTATTTTAGTCTATCAGATTTCTGAAATAATGTTAAAATCAGAAACGGAAAATTTCGCTTTTTTTTTATTAGGCCATGGGATATACAACTTAGCACGAATTGTTCTACTGATAAGTATTGTTCAGAATGTTATACAATTTGTTTATATAGATACAATATTACTAGTGCTTTTTACTGTATTATATTTTAGGAGATATAGTCGAAAATATAAAATTGTAAATGCAAGAATAACGACAAAAAAACTAATATTTAGCAATAGATTTTTGAAGTATTCTAAATTTTCATTTTTTAATGAGAGTGGAGGCGCCATTTTAGACACTGGAACGGATCTTTTGTTTCTTGGGTATTTTATGGAAAGTGTCGTGATTGCTGATTACTTTATTGCTATGAAACTTTGCCAATTGCTTATGCTGTTGGTACCGGTGGTTTCTCTCCACGATTATTTGAATACGAAGGTTTTTGGAAATTATGATGAGCAGAGATCTGATGAATTATTGTACGAAAACGGCTCGAGATTAGCACTAGTTGCGGTGATAATGTCGGCGCTAATTTTTATGGGTTTTTGGTTGTTCGGTGAGTATTTTTTGACTCTGGTTATGCCTAATTATTCGACAATATATTCAACAATATTGTTGATGTTATTCTTTCTTGGAATGAACAGTATCCAATATGCGTGCTCGACAATTTTTTCAACTCAAAAAACACTGAGACCCCTATTAAAAATGCGTTTAAGTTCTGTGTTGAATATCGTATTGAACTTCATACTCATACCTCTATTAGGTATTGAGGGGGCGGTTTTATCAACGGGATTTTCTGCTTTATTAGGCAGTCTATATCTTGTCAATAGTGTCCAAAATTCTGAATTCAAAAGGGTCGTGTTTCAATCTTTGTTCATTTTTATAATGATGACCATGCTACCATTGGCTAGTTCATATGGCCTTGTAAATATTAGCGCTTATTTAATTTTATGCAACTATTTATGTTTGGGGATTATTATGTTTACAATGAGGAGTAGATTGATTAACGGAATAAGTGGTTTTGTAAATTTGTTAAAGGGATGAAAGTATTGTTTGTGTTGCCTGGTTTCGATTTAAAGTACAATTCAGTTTCGAAGATTATTGTTGGTTTAAAGAATCATGGAATTACTCCCTTAGTTATTTGCTCAAGGAGTAGGGGACTGAAGGATCCAGGTTCGAGTGAGTCGTACTCTAATTATAACGGTGTGGAAGTGTTTCGACTTGTTCCGAATAGTCAAATGCTTTGGTCCCTTTCAGGTGAAACGAGAGCCTTAGTAGATAGTGTATTGAATTCCGGAAGGATAGACTTGGTTGTGACTGGTACCCAACATTCTTTGAAGATAAATAGACACATAAAGAGGGTCACTGGTTGTAAATCTATGTTTTTACTTGAATTCATTTATCATAAAGAGAGATTTTTCGCTTATTCTCGACGCCCGTATTTCGGAGTTCGCGCACTAATACCGTTTGTTTGGTTTCTGAGCCTAAGAAGATTGAGAAGTTGTTCTGATGGATTGATTTCATGTTTTCCTGGCGATGTAAGTCGATTATCCCGGAATGAATATTTTATGCCTTGGGCCGTTGACGTTTCAGAAGTATCAGTAGGCGGGTTTAAAGATCGAAACAATACACTGACATTTGCGGGAGAGTTGACTTCGGCTACTATTTCATCAAATTTGATTTCAGCTTTAGACGGTGTATTGAGCAGCAAGTGTGTAGAATTCATTCACATTGTGGGCCATGGACCATCGTCTGATTTGTTTAATGGTTTGAAAGAGAAATATGGCCAGAGGATTGTACTATTTGGCAGTATGCCTAGATCAAAGGTTTTAAAACTTATTTCTGCGTCAAAGTATGCACTTCAGCCGGCCAAGTTGGGAGGGTGGGGCTTTATGGGCGAGGCGTTGGCCTTAGGAACTCCATTGATATGTTTGGAATCAAATTTTTATGATATCCCGGAGGGCAGTTATGTAAAAATTAAGTCTTTCGAAGAATTGGAAGAGACAATAGCCCAATTGAATCACCAACCTGGTAAATGGAATATAATTAGCGATAGGAGTAGAGAGGTTCATAGAGAAAAGTATAGTTTGAATATAGCAAGTGAATATTTAGCACGAGCGTTAGAATCAACGATTAAAAGTGAAGCGAGCAATTAAGAAGATACTGGGAGAGTCAAGGGTTAAGAGTGCGTCTTTGAATATTCAAGAAGTTAAGCAACGTATTAGCCTTAAATTGTCTGGTGAACGATTGGATAGTATGTCTGGTATTGTTCTCTCTCTCCCAAAGCATGATGTGTATTTTGGATATTACGATAAGAGCCCATTTAACGCCGATGATAGTTTGATATTATCTCTTGCCAAGCCTGCCGGACAGTCTAAAAGCTTATATGGTGTCTGGATAAAAGAAAGCGGATTATGGTCATTCAATTCTTTGGGTAGTACAGAAGCTTGGAATTATCAGATGGGTAGTAGACTCCAGTGGTCGAATTCAACACAAAGTTGTTTTATTGTGAATGTATTGTCCCAGGGTACTTTATGCTCGCTTTTAATCGATGCGAAGAGCGGCCAACAAATTGAGAAAATGAAATATCCGGTATTTGAGCAATCGAAGTGTGGGAATTTTTTTGTTACACTTGATTTTCTTGCGCTAGAAGGACGTAGAGCGGGTTATGGATACAACCTAGGCTCTAGAGATGATCGATACGGAAACAGTGGTGCCTTGTACAAGTTTTCAAGACTGGAACAGGGGCTTGACCTTCTGGTTTCTCCCAAAGATTGCTCAGATGTTCTCAACACAAAAGAACCAGGATACTTAAACCATCCATTAATTTCCCCGGATGGAGATTTTATGATTTTTCTTTATGTGGTTGAAGGAGAACCGAGAAGAACGTATTTATTTGGATATGTTTTCAGCGCTCAAAAGCTCGTACTTATTAATTCAGAAGGGTGGGTGTCTCATTTTAACTGGATCAGACCAAATGAAATTGTTGCTTATTGTCTTCATGGAGGTATTAAAAGTTTATATCGCATTAGGATTAACGATAAATATAAGGCTCATTACTGTCGGATTCGGCCGGACGAAGTAAAGCGTGACTGCCACCCAACTTATATAAATACGCATGCTTCAGTACTAGTTGATTCATATCCTGACAAAATGGGGCTTCAAACACTAAAGGTTGTTCCTTTGGACAAGAATAAACCAATTAAACAGCTTTCGAACGAGTATCTCAAGGCAAGGTTCAATGGTCCCTTGAGATGCGATTTGCATCCTAGACTGAGTAGAGATGAATCCGTGGCGATTATTGATTCTGTTGCCAATAATTTTAGAGTCATCAAGTTGTTTGATATATGAAAATATTCTTCTTTCATCCATTTATAGTTGACAAGCGTCTACAAGTTACTAGTAAGAATGAGTTTGCCCGAGGCGTGTCTCAGTTAGGGCATTCAATTGATACAGTCGTTGGTTATGAAAGATTGAAAATCCCTTTATCTGGATTTTCGACAGTAAAATTCATTCCGGTCAAAACGAGTTTGGGCAAAGTATTTCTTTACTCAAAGACCATTAGGACCTTATTTAATTCTTCGTATGATTGCACGATTGTTTCTAATAGCGTGGCATGGGCGCTGCCATTTATTTACCTTAGAAATAGATTGTCTTCAAACCGAATTAAAGTGGTCTCCGATATTCGAACGATTCCTGTAGACGAGACAAGGTTTTTTGTTAAAAGCCTTAAAATACTCAAGTTTAGGATTGAACTGGTATTGATTGATTTTTTCAGCGATGGTTTATCCGTTATCACGGAAGCCACTAAAGAGGAGGTAAGGCCTTATATATCGAGAATAAATCATATCTGTGTTTGGGGTTCTGGAGTTAATCTAAGTCAATTTGAGCTTGACAAAAAGGACAGAATACATCGTGAGAATGAACTCTCTACAAGAATAATATATCATGGTCATGTCTCAAAAGAGAGAGGCCTCGATACTTTAATACAGGGATGCATTTTAGCACAAGAAAAAGTAAGAGATATTGAGTTAGTAATCATTGGAAGTGGGCCTTATTTCGAGTTTCTCGAAACGTCTACAATTGGCCACACATGGATTAAAATATTGAGACCGGTACCTTATACTCAAATTCAACAATACTTGATTAATTCACATATTGGAATTGTACCCCTTAGTGATCTTAAATGGTGGCGATTGAGTAGCCCTCTAAAACTAATGGAGTATATAGCTGCAGATCTATTTATAATTGCCTCTGATATTCGTTCGCATCAAGAAATGAAGGAATCATTTCAAGATATTCAATTATTTGAGGCTTCAAATGAAGTAGAACTTTCAAATAAGATTATAGAGGCTATAAAAAGTCTTAAAGAAGGCCATTTACCACTTTACCAAGATAAAGGGGAAATTGATTGGAAAGCTAAGGCAGCGGTCTTGCTGAGATACATTGAAGAAATTGATTAGAATACTTACATTAATTGGCTGTTTGTTATTGGCACTCCCGCCAATATCGGTGGGAGGTATTTTTATGGCACATGAAGGAGTGTTTTATTTTGGCGTTTTGGCTAGTATTTTGTCAAAATCACGACTGTTTAGCTTCAGTTATATTGATCGGTATATACTACTATTTATCTTATTGGGAATAGTATCTCTTGGATTTGATATTGTATTTGGAAATAGTTGGGGGGGGTTTAGAGCTTTTAGATGGCATATATTGACTCCATCAATTATATACATTTTGATTCGATTGAATGAGAAAAAAGTTTATTCCAGAGATATTTTATCTGCATTTCTAATCGGCTCTCTTTTTTCCAGTTTTATTTTGATTTCAAACTGGCTTCAATTTGAATCGAGCCGAAATGATTTGAACATTTCTGATTCTTTTAGGCTGACTTCGTCAGGGTTGGTTATGTATATATCTTACAGTATATGTCGTTTTACATATTCAAAAAAGTATTTTAAGGGATTATCATATTATTACATATTTTGTGTTTATATAACTTTGAATAGAAGCTTGTTTCTGTTAATAATATTCTTAGAGATATATTATCGGTTTGGAGGTAGGTTTAGGCTAATCAAATATTACAAATCGCTAGTTATAGCAATGGGTGCTTCGTTCGTACTTTTATCGGGGTTTTCAGAAATACCAGAGGTGGACATAGAAAAATATAAGCTTATTCAACAGTCGGATGCTAGACTGTTTTCCTTAGAATTATTTTTATTTGATTTGTTCGATAGAGTGCATATCTGGAGTTCCTTTATTAATCAGAACCATGGATTAGGGTGGTTGTTTGGCTCTGGTCTATCAAACATAGAAGTGGGCGCGTTAAGTGAAGGCTCTCAGGTTTATGGATCGTCGCACAATGTTTTTATTTCGGCTTATCGTTCCATGGGTCTGATAGGAGTGTTTTTCTTTCTGTTTATAACGGAAAAGGCGCTGTCAACGCTGATTGATGATCAAAAGAGGCAAGTAAGGAACAGTACCTTATTGTTTGCGTTGATTGGGATTTTATCGGTAGCCTTTAGTAATGATCTTTTTACTGGTTACCGTATGAATTACCTGTTTTTTATAGTTGGTTTAATAGTGAATGAAAGATTTAGATTGAATGAAATCAAGGATTAGCAATAGAATAGAGTGGTTGGCCTTAATTCGTAATTTTTTGCATCAAGGCATAACATATATGAATTATTCTGAATTGATATTTCGTGTAATCTTAGCGGGATCTCTAGTTTTCTGTGTGCATTATGGGTTCAATATAGGTGTATTGGCTTCTTTGGTAGTTAGCCATTTCGTTATGTGGCTTATTTTCTCGAATTTTTGGGCCGCTATTTTATTCGGTATTCCTAGTCTCACTAACCCGGGCCGCACCAGAACAAAAGCTTTTTTGGTCACTTTGGCTAATTACTCTCGATTTTTCAAAGGCGTAGAATGTGTATTAATTTATGGTAGTTTGTCAAGAGGAATGTGGCATGATCAAAGCGATATTGATATGAGAGTGCAGTTTAAGAGAAGTTTGTCTGGTATTCTATCAGGGCTAACTTTCGTATACCTTGCCCGGCTTTTTGCGTTCATTCAGAGACAGCCGCTGGACTTATTTGGTTCTGACGGTATTGAATTCTTAAATAAGATGAGGGAAGACGAGGTACCTGTCTGCATTAGTGGTGTGTGTCCAAGTAATGTTAGATGCACTCAATGGAATAATAATTTGCTATGAGAGTATTAAATTTACTATGGGGCTTTGGCACTGGAGGTATTGTGCCTGTAGTTGAGAATTATTGTTCGCACTTGGAGGAACTAAATGTCCCACTGACAAAGCTGACCTTTCAGCTAAAGAATAGTCATTTTGATAATGAGCGCTTGGAGAAATTCGGAGGTGAGATAGAAATTTTGGAAAGACGTCTGTCAATCTCTTGGTTTTCGAAATTGATTAAGCTATGTAGGGGGCATTCAGTTTTGCTGTGTCATGGCTTTAACGGTACTATTTTAGCGGTACTAGTAAAAATCTTTGTTCCAATTCGAGTTATTTCTACCTATCATGGCGAATATCACCCAAATGGCCGATTGGCGGGATTGAAACGACTTGTAATTAGGGCTCTCTATTTATTTTCCTTGAAATACGTGGTAGATGATATTGTTACTGTTGAATCGTATTCGAAGTTTCAGTTAATTCAAAAGGGTGTCAGTGGGCGAAAAATAAAAATAATTTATAATGCTATTGATGTACGCAGAACTAAATTCAAAGCTAGTAATAAAGTCAAGGATTTGTTAGACATTATCCCAAACTTCGACAGGGTAATATTGTCCGTTTGCCGACTTGACAAGGTAAAGGGTCTGCGATACGCATTGTCGGCTCTAGCTAACTTGGATGAAAATGTTTCTTGGCTTTATTTGATTGCCGGTAACGGACCTGAGGAAAAAACATTAAAACGATTTGCGAATAAATTAGGAGTTGAAGATAGAGTTGTGTTCCTCGGATATATCCCTAATCCAGAACCTTTATACGACATTTCTGATATTTTCCTATTGCCTTCAGAGTTTGAATATCACTCAATTAGCATTTTAGAGGCAATGAGAGCAGGGAAAACTATAATTTCTACTTCGGTTGGAGGAACGCCAGAGAGCGTTAAAAGTGGCAAGGAAGGAATACTAGTACAACACTCGTCCGTTGAGGAATTGCTAAATGCTTTGAATCAAGTATGCTTAGACAAGGATTTTGCGGAACGATTGGCATTAAACGCTCGAAATAAATTCGCAAAAGCCTTTACGCTTGAACTTCAAAGGGATAAAATAAGTGAATTAATTTTTAAATGATTGGAATTTATACACATGATTTATATGACGGCAGAGAACGACTGATGCCGTGGAAAACAGTTCTATCTTTTGCTGAATATTGTTCTTCTAATTCAATTCAAATAACAGTTTTCTCCATAAGTAAGTCAGATTTGAGAAACTACATGGTCGGAGACATCAATATCATTCAGGTAAGTTATTCCATGTTGGAGAGTAATCTTGCACAAAATAATTTTTCAAGAATTTACTTTCCTGTCTCAAAACGATCAGCTCATAGAGTGTATAGATTTGTGAAATCATTGTCGTGTGAAGTAGTGTTGTATTTTCCAGGCTCTATCTATCCGTTAAAGCAAGTAGTAAAAAACTTGTATTATTCAGGGATAAACGAAAACATTCCGTATATCCTTGAGTCAGTTTTTCCGTACGTTTTTCTTCGTCGGTTGATTGAGCTAAAAAATGTTGAAAACTGCTTCGTTTTTTCTGAAGGTACCTTCACACATATAGAGGCAAGGGTAAAATTGAACAAATTAAAGGTCAGTTTTACAGGATATGGAACAGTAGATTATGATTCAAATTGGGAAGGGAATCCCAATAATTTTTTAATATCATTTGGAGGTCCAAGCAAATTGCGAGGGTGGATATTTCTGGCGAAAGCTATGAAGTATGTGGAGGAGTGGTCTCCAGATGTAAGAGTTCGGATTTTGTTGCGAAATGATAAGGGGTTCAAGAGTCGTCATGTAACGAAAGTACACGAAGCTCTTGGCGCTCTCGATAATGTTGAATTAATAACGAAAGAGCTGTCAAGGTCTGAATTTATGGCAAATATTAGAGAGGCGCAAGCTGTAATATTGCCTTTTTTGTTAATACCAAGTGAACTACCGATTTCGTTCCATGAGGTAGTGAGCTTGGGAAAAAAAGTATTATCAATCGATCAAATAGCGCTTAGGGGTTTATTTGAAACAAACTTACTTTTGTCGAGATACTCTCCAAGGGCTTTTGCCAAACTTATAATACACCAATGGCGATCTAAGGAGACAATGAACAGTTCAGAAGAATTGCATAACTACAATTGGGAGAGAATGTCAATTCAATGGCTTGAATTATGAAGAGTATAATAGTAAGCGGTATAGATGGTTCAGGCAAAAGTTTTCTAATAAATAAAGTAGCCATAGAGCTTGCAAATCGGTCAAAGAAGAGCAGAGTCCTTTGGATGCGTTTTCAGCATTACAGTGTTCGATTATTGCACTTTGCATCAAGAATTTTAGGGCTTTCCGTGTTTGATGATCGTTTGAATAATTGGAGACATGAGTTTTGGCGCTCCAGGTTTTTCAGTTGGACATATATTATATTTACAATGATAGACGTATTAATTGGTCAATTGAAGTGGAGGTTAATTCAGAAGGAAGAGGTTTTAATTTTCGACAGATATATAAACGACGTTATAATAGACCTGAAGGTTAAGACTCGAATCGATATTTCAGAGCACAGATTTTTAAATATAGTTTATCGTAGCGTATTGCCAAAGAATAGTGTAGAGGTAGTCCTTTTAAGAAACAAGAACGACGTTCTTAATTCACGCGAGGAGAATAGAAATGACAAGGATTTTGATTTTAGATATGAGTGCTATCAAACTTTGTCTAAGCAAAAAAATGTTGTTTTGGTTGAGAATGTAGGACCAATAGATAAGTCCGTAAATAAAATTATTGCTCTTTTATGTTGACAGCACTAATACTTACACTGAACGAGGCAGATATTATAGAAAGGTGCTTATCTCGACTCTCGTTTGTAGACGAGATCATAGTCCTTGATAGCGGAAGTACGGATAATACAGTAGAAATATGTCTGAGCTTAGGCGCAACTGTTGAGCATCGAAAATTTGACAATTACGCGAATCAAAGAAACTACGGACTTTCACTAGTGAGAAAAGGATGGATTCTAATGCTAGATGCTGATGAGATGGTAGAGGCTGAGTTTAGGAATGAAATTCAGTCGTTTCTTCAGGATGTGCCTAAGGATACAACTATGGGTCTTGTCAGAAGGAAGGACATATTCTTCGGGAAATGGTTGCGTTTCGCAGGATTTTATCCGACTTGGATTCCGCGAATGTTTAAGGCTGATTCCGTATCCGTGGAAAGGAGTATTAACGAAGAATATCATTCTCAAGGGAAAATACATCTTTTTCAGGCTCATATAATTCACTTCCCCTTTCATAAGGGCTGTGACGAATGGTATATTAAGCATATGAATTATTCTAGCATGGAGGCTGAGCATCTTGCTGAAGAAAAAATAAGTATAATCTCCGACGTGAAATTTCTAGTATCTGGTGATAAGTTAACAAAAAGAGCCGCTTTGAAGAGACTTAGTTTTCATTTACCATTAAGAACTAACTTGTTATGGTTTTACTTGGTGATTTTCAAACTTGGATTTCTTGACGGCCCAAAAGGACTGCTGTTCATTTCGATGCGATTGACTTATGAGAAAGTGATTATAGATAAAATTAAAAATATACGGTTTAAAGCGGAAAATTCAGTCGATTAGTGGTCTAGGCAGAACATCATAAATTGTGGTTAATGTGGAAGTACCTAGCGTGATAAAACTTGAGCATATATTAGATATGATTGGCTCTATAACCATGCATAAAATGTTACTAACATTTGCAATTTATGATTGGATTACAGAATTGTCGATTTGATAAATATTATTTTAATGCTTGAGTTGTTAGGAAATGTCCTCACAACTGTGTTAGATTAAGTTTCATTTCAGTTATTATTTACATACTCTCTGGAAGAATAAGAGCTTTTCGATTGGTAAAAAACCTATTTGTATTTTAGGAGGACAAATGATTTGAAATATAATTGATACTAGCTGAAATATTAGTGGAATATATGAAAAGTATCAGCACTGAGTATTTGAACAATTAGTCCAAGATTTTGTTCGGGTGTATTCGTTTAGGAATTCTAAAAACCTGTATAAGGCTTTGTGAATGAGAAAAGCAGAGTGTATATTTCGACTGAGAATTTGATTAACATAAAACACTTTGAATAATGCGAATAATTTTTTTAGCATATCGGCCTTGGGCGATAGATGTTTTCAACACTATAGAAAAACATCCTAAGGTGTCAGAATCGACACTCTGCACTACGGTAGCTGATTTGAATAAGCTTGTAATCTCTAAGTATAATCTCTTGATTACATGTGGTTGGAGTGATGAATTACCGATAAAAGTGGCACAGAATATTGAGGCCATAGGAGTTCATTGCGCAGAGTTGGATAGATATAGTTATGGATCGCCCTTGCAATTACAAATTATAGATGGATTAAAAAGAACTAAGCACCGGATTTTTAGTTTTACTCACGACCCGAAATCCTCTAGAGCACATACCCACAATCGCTTGTTTAGTCATGAGGTAGATCTGGACTTAAGCGGAGGAATGGAAGAGGTTTTGACACAGATGACAGCAACAAGTAAGGTACTTTTCAATTGGTTTTTGGACGATTTTCCGAGTATAGAATGGAATCAGTGGCCTGAAGAGGATGTAGTCAGATCTAAACGAAATCCGTCTGATAGCGTATTGACTAAGAGGGATATTGAAAATATGACCACGGAACAGCTCTATAATTTTTTTAGGTCTTTAGAAGATCCTTACCCGAATGGCTGTTTAGAAGATGAGTTTGGGACTCTCTACATAAATAAGGTATATTTTAAAAAGAAGTGACATGCGAATATTGTTTTGTGCTTACCGCGATTGGGCATTGAATGCTGTCGACAGAATACTTGAAAAAAATCTGAATTATAAAACGCGAGTTGTTGACACGAACGAAAGCTTTAAGAGACTGACACAACAAGAGATAAAGGGCTTCGATCTGATGGTTTTTATTGGATGGAGCTGGATTATTCCTTCAGAAATCACCAGAGAGATTCTGTGTGTAGGTATGCATCCATCTGACTTACCTTTGTATCGTGGCGGTTCGCCTATCCAGCACCAGATTATTAATGGTGTAATCGACACCAAAATAACGCTAATGACACTTAGTGATAAGCTAGACGCAGGTGAAATTTGGATGAAGGAGGGAATCTGTTTGAATGGAAAGGATATGACAGAAATATTGAAAAGACTTGAAGACTCTACGGTCAAATTGATTCATAACTTTTTGTCTTCTTATCCTAATATTGATCCTCAAGTTCAGGATTTGTCGGAAGGGAGTTATTATACTCGAAGAAATCCTTACGACAGCCAGTTGAATCTGGATGACTTTAAGAACAAATCATTAATTGAAATTTATGATTTTATCAGATGCCTAACAACACCATATCCAAACGCTTTCATTGAAGATAATTTGGGCAATCGACTTTACTTCGAATCTGTGAGATATGAACAATCTAAATCATAATCGTTTTTTTATACTCTAAAAGCACCGACCTGGTTGTAAGGTTAGACTGTTCATATGTTTCGGATACTATTAGCGGTAGGGGAGATTTTCACTATAAAGGTTTGAAATGTGTCAGATTTTATAGGATTACCTCTTAAAAGTTGTGAATTATAGGCCTTATAGTCAGGGTTACACCTATTACAATTTTTACAGTGAAATAGCAAAAGAGTTGATCGATAAAATAGCCATTGTCACGAAAACATATGCTTAAATGAAAAATTGCCTAAGTATCATAACCATCGCTTACGAAGATGACGCAGAACTGAAATTAACCTATGATTCAATTAAAACGTTTATTGAGGAAGGTACGAAATGGATTCTGATAATTAGTCAGGGCTTGAGGGACTTTAAGCCGCCCGCTGGCACAGTGATTCTGGAAAGGCAAGATACTGGATTGTATGATGCTTTGAACATTGGTTTAGATGAGGTGTGCACTGAATTTTTTATGTTGCTTCACTCCGGAGATACAATATTTAATGTGAAGGCTTTTGAGAAGGCATTGAAGCTGATGAATAGTGGATATGATTGCGTACTAGGAGGTGCGGTGATAGGAAATAGGCTTCATAAATCGAGAAAATGGCGGACTTGGATGCTCAAGTTATATGTTCAGCCCCCCCATTTACCGATCATTTATAAGAGTGAGAGCTCAAAAGAAGAAAGATATAACACTGCGATTACGACTGTTGCGGATTTTTATTATTTGAGAGAGTTGTTCTCTAAGTTGGGCTTTAGTTATATCCACAGCAATGAAGTTTACGTTCGGATGGGAACCGGGGGCCTTACTACCTCTGGGTTTAAATCATTTTTGCATGTTACCTTTTCTTTTATAAGAGTTGATGGGATCAAGCCCTTTTTGCTTAGTCCAATACGCTTAATTTTAAAATTCCTTATTAAATGACCACCTCTATCAAGTTTCTTTCTCATGCAAGTGCTATAGTTGAATCGAATAAATCTACACTATTAATGGATCCATGGCTTATAGGCAGTTGTTATTGGAGAAGTTGGTGGAATTATCCTCCTGTTGATAGGGAATCTGTAGAAAACTTAAAGGTAGATGCCATCTATATTACCCACGTGCATTGGGACCACTGGCATGGACCATCTCTAAAAAAGCTCTTTCCAAAGGATACTCTGATTATTACACATGATGAGCCAAATAAAAGAAGTGTTAACGACCTAAAGGATATCGGCTTCAAAAATATCAAATTATTAAAGCATGGTGAGTCATTTGAATTAGGTGACATTAAAATAACTCCATATCAATTTGGTTTATTCCTAAACGATTCTGCCCTAGTAGTCGAGACGCCAGAGATGAAGTTGTTAAACGCTAATGACTGCAAAATTGCTGGTGCAGCGTTGAGGTCAATAATTAAAAGACATGGGCCCTTTGACTTTGCCTTAAGATCTCATAGTAGCGCAAATGACAGAGTTTGCTATACATTAGAATCAGGAGATTATTTTTTTGACGACAAGGATCATTACAGCAGGAGTTTTGCTTTGTTTATGGATGCAGTAAAGCCTAAGTACGCAGTTCCATTTGCGTCTAATCATTGTCATCTTCACAAGGACGTTTATAGCATGAACAACTTGGTCAATGATCCCTTTAAGTTGGAAGGGTATTTGACTGAAAATAAACTTCTGGAAGACGTGGAATTGAAGATTATGCTTAGTGGAGATTCTTGGTCGTCAGAAAATGGGTTTGGTATTAACCCGGAGAACAGAAAATATTTTGAGAATAAAGAAAAGTACATTTCTGAATATCGGGGCGAAGTAAGTGATAAGCTTGATGGCTACTATTCTTTAGAGAATAGAATTAAACCTAATTCTAGAATAATCGAAATGTTTGAAAAACAAATTTCTTCGATACCAAGAATTTTAAGAGGTCGTCTTGGAGATTTTAGTTACAAGATGGTTTTGTTCAATGACGCGGGAGAACATCACTACGTTGTTACTCCGCAAAATGCGATTGTAAAAGAATGCGACTCTACTATGGATTTGGGGGCAACGGTGAGAATCCCTATTAAGATTTTCTTAGACTCGGTTGCCATGAATATGTTCCATCACTCGAGTATATCTAAGCGAAATCAGTATATCTTTAAAACTGAACTGCAGTTGTTGCAATATGAGAAGTTTCAAGATCTACTTGAGTATGTAG
>Ga0206125_10003138_pt1 | contig 16395 bp, 17 predicted proteins | sample Helgoland_Spring_4_FD_148598 | JGI IMG/M metagenome (GOLD analysis project Ga0206125, IMG submission 148598) | Pelagic subsurface seawater microbial communities from Kabeltonne, Helgoland, North Sea - Helgoland_Spring_Bloom_20160331_1 | ecosystem: Environmental > Aquatic > Marine > Epipelagic ... | reverse complement strand
TTATTTAATTAAGAGAGGAACGCTCATGAAGGTGCTGGTGCCTGTCAAACGCGTGATTGACTATAACGTGAAGGTCCGCGTCAAAGCGGACGGAACCGGAGTCGATCTCGCCAACGTTAAAATGTCGATGAACCCGTTTGACGAAATTTCTGTGGAGCAGGCAATTCGCCTGAAAGAAGCAGGTCAGGCGGAGGAAATCATCGCCGTCTCTGTCGGGGTCAAACAAGCGCAGGAAACGTTGCGCACGGCTTTGGCCATGGGTGCAGATCGTGCAATCCTCGTGATTGCTTCAGACGACGTGCACACCGACATCGAGCCGCTGACCGTCGCCAAGATCCTCAAGGGGATCATCGATGAAGAGCAGCCCGGCCTCGTGCTCTGCGGCAAGCAGGCAATTGACAATGATATGAACGCGACCGGCCAAATGCTGGCCGCGCTGATGGGGTGGAGCCAAGCGACATTCGCATCCGAAGTCGAGATTGCCGGCGACAAGGCCAAGGTTACCCGCGAGGTCGACGGTGGTCTGCAAACAATCGAGGTTGATATGCCAACCGTCATAACGGTTGACTTGCGCCTGAACGAGCCGCGTTATGCATCCTTGCCCAACATCATGAAGGCCAAGCGCAAGCCGCTCGACGAAAAGACAGCTGCAGACTATGGCGTCGACACAACACCACGTCTGGAAATCGTAACGACCAAAGAGCCAGAGGCACGTGCCGCAGGTATCAAGGTTGGTTCGGTTGACGAACTGATGGAAAAACTCAAAGAAGCAGGAGCAGTGTAATGGCCGTTCTACTTTTAGCAGAAATCAACGACGGCGAATTGGCGATGGATGCCACCGCCAAGGCAGTGACCGCAGCGACCGCTTTGGGTGATGTGACCGTGCTTGCGATCGGCGCAACCTGTGCCTCAGCCGCGGCCGAGGCCGCTACCATCGCAGGTGTCGCCAAGGTTTTGTGCGCCGAAGATGCAATCTATGGCAAGCGTCTGGCAGAGCCTGCCGCTGACCTGATTGTGTCGCTGGCAAGTGACTATGAACACATCACCGCACCAGCAACGACAGATGCAAAAAACATCATGCCCCGCGTGGCGGCCTTGCTTGACACCATGATAATCTCGGAAGCAACCGCCGTCATTGATGGCAACACATTCGAACGTCCGATCTATGCAGGCAACGCAATCCAAACGGTCAAATCGAGTGATGCCAAAAAGGTGATCACCTTCCGCACATCGACTTTTGACGCTGCAGCAACGGGCGGCGCAGCAACGGTTGAAAATATTTCGGCGGCCACTGACCCCGCCCTATCGACCTGGGTCGAAGACAAGGTCGCTGCGAGCGACCGACCAGAGCTGACATCGGCTGGCGTTGTCGTCTCGGGTGGTCGTGGCGTTGGATCCGAAGAAGACTTTGCGCTGATCGAATCGCTGGCTGACAAGCTGGGCGCGGCCGTTGGCGCCTCGCGGGCAGCCGTAGATTCGGGCTATGCGCCAAACGACTGGCAAGTGGGCCAGACAGGCAAGGTGGTTGCGCCAGATCTTTATGTGGCTGTCGGCATCTCTGGGGCAATTCAGCACCTTGCGGGCATGAAAGACTCCAAGATCATCGTTGCCATCAACAAAGACGAAGAAGCGCCGATTTTTCAAGTTGCTGACTACGGTCTTGTTGCCGATCTGTTCGAAGCTGTGCCGGAACTCGTTGGTAAGCTCTGAGCACTTGAAAAGAATTATGAACGGTCCGCCAGGTAATCTGGCGGGCTTTTTTAAGTATACTTTTTAAGAATTGGCAGCAATTTCTCTGCGATTTCGCGATGCACCTGCGGGCCAAGCATATTTGGTGCCGCGGCCGCTTCCATATCTGTGAACACCATCCCTTCGGTGTCAAAAGACCTTGCACCGGAGCATGCTTTTATTTCTACCAAGTCGCTGGCCTGCAAGCTTAATTCATCCAACATAGTACGCGTTATAAACGCCGGATCAGCATCGATGTCCGTTGCTAATTCCGGTGGCGCGAAATCACTGGTCCATAACAAAATAGTCTCGCCGGAGATCTGGCTGAGCAACAACCGCATCCGCGACATCCAAGTAGTCTGCAATTCGTTCAGGATCGTGAGGAAGCGGTCTGGTGAAACCTCGTACAAATGGTGCAGCATGTGATTGATGAAATTGAACGCCCCAAAGTCCAACTCGCGGTAGATCGCGCGCAAAAGTTCCGACGCCTCAAATAGCCGGTCGTTACGCCTGGCGTGGACACGGTAAAACCGATTCGAAATGTTGCTCGGGCTGGTGATTTGAATGACCGTCACTTGCGCGGTGGTGGCCACGTCGCGTAAAAACGGATCAGATACGTAGACGTCGATACCCGCGTGCTGACAGCCAAAATTCACGCATGTTGCGTCAATTTGTGCGTCAATCAGATCCGGAAACGGAACACGTATAAACTTACCATAGGTTGTCGTTCCGCCAAAAAACGCAATATGCGGCGCGCCTAACTGGCGCCGCGGTCCACGAAATAGGATTTTTGATTTGCCGTATCGGCACGGCAGATAGTCAAGCCCACTTGGACCCAACGCACCAAAACTCATTATACTCACTCTCAAACTGTTTAATCACCCGATACCAGTGTGACCGCTCCTCCTTTCATTTATACTAACAGATCTTGACCATTTCTGGGTCTGCGCACCCTTGCCGATCCACTGCTGCACGCCCTATGGTGCAGCGGTTGGCAAAGGAGATCGTCATGGAGATCAAGACCATAGGAATCGTTGGGGCTGGACAAATGGGCAATGGTATTGCGCATGTGATGGCACTGGCCGGTTATGATGTCATGGTCAACGATATCTCAAGAGATGCCTTGCAATCGGCTGTGGCAACCATCGACCGAAATCTTGAACGTCAGGTCAGCCGCGCCAAAATCTCTGCGGATGAAAAGGCTGCTGCAATGTCCCGAATTGCAACCACTCAGGTTCTGACTGATCTGGGTCAGAACGATCTGGTGATCGAGGCAGCTACAGAACGCGAGACTATCAAGCAGGCAATCTTTGAGGATCTTGTCCCGCACCTGCAACCCCATACGATCCTAACATCCAACACCTCTTCTATTTCGATCACGCGCTTGGCCAGTCGGACAGACCGGCCAGAGAAATTCATGGGGTTTCACTTTATGAATCCCGTACCTGTGATGCAATTGGTCGAATTGATCCGCGGCATCGCAACAGATTCCGAAACATATGATGCGTGCAAGGTCGTGGTAGACAAGCTGGGCAAAACAGCCGCCAGTGCAGAGGATTTCCCAGCCTTTATCGTTAACCGTATTCTAATGCCCATGATCAACGAGGCGGTTTATACGCTGTATGAGGGTGTGGGATCAGTCCAGTCCATCGACTCATCGTTGAAACTGGGGGCAAATCATCCGATGGGCCCATTAGAACTTGCCGACTTCATTGGGCTGGACACGTGCCTCGCAATTATGAACGTGCTGCATGAAGGTTTGGCAGATACCAAGTACCGCCCATGCCCGTTGTTGACAAAATATGTCGAAGCAGGGTGGCTGGGACGCAAATCGCAGCGCGGGTTCTATGACTATCGCGGAGATGTCCCTGTTCCAACGCGGTAAACCGATTTCAAGAGAGAGATCAGTTTTTCAAAGATAGCGTGTGTTCGCGCAGCCAAGCCATGAAACCGCGAGGATCATCTTTCCATCCTGTCACAAATTCCTGGTCAAGCGGATGGCCGACAATCGGTCCTTGCGGCTTGTTCAGCGAATGAACGATTTCATGGAGCAACAGCCCTTGCCGCAACATCGGCGACAGCTTGTTGGCGATCTGATAGGCGCGGCTATTTTGACCGGGGAACATCATCGGTAAAACAGTCGCCCCTGACCGCCGGATCAGTTGGGCGGTAAAGACGTTCCATTCATCTTCGATCGCGGGGCCAAACCAAGTGTCAGATACTGCTACACCACCTGAAGGAAATAACGCGACAACCCCCCCCGCCTTGAGATGTGCCATCGCCTTAGAACGCATTTCTACACCTTTGCGCTGCGCAGCCTCTTCGTGCTGGAACGGCACCGGGATCATGTAACTGCCAGCAACTTCGTCGATTACGGTCAGCAAGGACCGGGTCAAAATTCGGTAATCAGGCCGGACACGCCCAATCAAATCGGCAAAGATCATGCCATCAACCATCCCATGCGGATGGTTCGCTACAATAATAAGAGGCCCGTCTTTGGGAATTCGGTCAAGTTGTGATTGCGGAGTCGTGAGTTCGATCCCCATCACATCGAGACATGCACGCCAAAATGCTTGGCCCTTTGGTGCGCCCCGCCGCTCGAATTTACGGATCAGACGCAGAATAGTGAGCTTGCCAGTAAGGGCTTCCATGACGCGAATAAAACCAGCTTTCCAAGGATCGTCAAACGTCGACGCATACGAAAGTCTGCGACGGTCATATTTGACAAAGGTCGCATTCTCGTGCTCGGCTTTCACTGAAATATCATTCGAACCATTCACCAAAAGATCATCACTTTCTACCAATAAGCGTCACGGCCCGTAAGCGTTAAGCCCCTTCTCCGAACTTGTCCGCCAAAAGTGCTTTGATCGCTTGCATCAAGGCAACGGCGTCAGATCCAGATGTTTCGACGTCGATAAAACTTCCCAGTGGCGCTGCCAACATCAAAAGGCCCATTATGCTGTCTCCGGATGCAGACATGCCATCTTTGCTTACTGTCGCGCTGGCATCAAATCCTTCGACCACTTCGACCAACTTGGCCGATGCTCTAGCATGCAACCCTTTAACGTTTACAATTTTGAGAGTGCATCGTTCCATAGTATTTAAATGTCCGCGCTTATGTTCTGGCTATCTATGTATTTTTTACCCGCGTCCAAAGCATCACGGACGGCATCAGCCACAGTAAGCTGGCGGCTTTTGGCCAGCTTGATCAAAAGCGGCAAGTTGGCACCATACAGAATGCGGCGGTTTTCGGGCTGACACGCCAAAAGGCTTAGGTTGGACGGCGAACCGCCGAAAAGATCTGTCACCACTACAACCCCAGCACCGGTATCCACCGCATCGGCCGCACGGCAAATCTCAGCTTCTTTTTCGGTCCTGTTGTGATCGGCCTCAATTGTAATCGCGCACATACCCCGTTGCAAACCAACGACATGTTCGATCGCTTTCAGGTATTCCGCTGCAAGGGCCCCATGGGCGACTATAACGATCCCAATCAAGTTGAGGCCTCTTCGCGTTTTTTACGGTCCAATTCGCGATGGCGAATAGACACCTGCCAGCCAGCCTGCGCAAGAGCAGCCGTCAAGCTTTCCGCCATAGCCACAGAGCGATGTTGCCCACCAGTACATCCAAATGCAACCGAAAGATGCGATTTTCCCTCTTGTAAATATGCAGGCAGCAGCCAAAGCACCATGTCATGTACCTTGGCCTCGAATTCGGCAGCACGCGGGTCGCTTTGCACATGCGCCTGTACGGCATGGTTCTTGCCATTTTGGTCGCGCAACTGGGGATCCCAATAGGGATTTTTCAGAAACCGGCAGTCAAACACCATGTCCACGGAACGGGGCAGACCCCGCTTGTAGCTAAAGCTTTGTACGGCCACAGCCAACTGTGTCTGCCCGCCGGGGGAAAACCAATGCTCGACCTCCGCCCTCAATTGATGAACGTTTCGGTCAGTCGTATCGACCAGCACATCGGCGCATGCACGTAGCGGGGCCAACAACTCCAATTCGCGTTGAATGCCCGCCTCCACCCGGTCGGTCGCAGCAAGCGGATGCCGACGGCGGGTTTCCGAAAACCGTTTCAGAAGTACGTCTGTACTGCAATCGAGGTACAAAAGCTCTGGGACCAGTCCAGGTTTCGCCGAAATCTGACCCATCGCATCCATGACAGACTTGATGGAGAAGTCCCGATTGCGGGGGTCAATGCCAAGTGCCAGTGGGGCATCAGAGCCGGGATTGTCGAGCAGTGCGCAGAGCAGACGCAAAGGCATATTATCAATGGCCTCGTAACCCAAATCCTCGAGCACACGAATGGCGCTAGAGCGACCGGCGCCAGATGGACCAGTTACAAAAACAAGGCGGCGAGCTGCAGACAATATTCTCATCCTTCGGGATATTTTCGAGAGACCTTAAGATATTGCAAAATCGACGCAGGCCAAGCAGGACTATCTACTTTGTGTAAAATTGGAAAGCTGTGGCCCAAAAAAGTGACGGTTTTATTGACCGGCAAACGTTCAATCTCTGCGTGGTCCAAGTTTATCACCAATGTGAGTGGCGCAGTGCAGTGATCAGCGCGCAGAATGCCCACTCCTCTGGCTTCGATCAGCCCGGCGATCTTTTGCGGCGCAGAGGCCCACACTTGACCACCTTGCAAATGCAGCGATGTCTGATCATCTGAAATCAACTGTGCGCCAAGCGCCATCAACTGCAATGCCAAACTTGATTTACCGCTTCCAGATGCGCCTTGGATCAGGGCTCCTCGCCCGTCTACTGCAATGGTACTCGCATGGAGCAAAGTGCGTGTCATGAAGCCGCAGCCGCTTAAATTGGTAAGCCCACGACAAAGCGCGCGCCCAGAGGTTCAGACGTGATATTTGCATCAATAGGACGAATATTCTCAGCCCAAATAACACCGCCATGCGCTTCTACGATCTGCTTCGAAATGGCCAACCCAAGACCGGAGTTATTCCCAAAGTGTTCTTCGGGACGTTGCGAATAAAACCGCTTGAAAATTTTAGTCAGTGCCTGATCCGGGATGCCCGGCCCAGTGTCTTCAATTACGATTAAAACCCGCTGCTCACGCTCACGCGCCCAGACGCGGATCGCATCGCCATCCTCACAGAACGAGATCGCGTTAGTGATGAGATTTACAAAAACCTGCGCTAGACGCGCCTCTAGCCCATGTACCCTGATAGGGTGCGAAGGCAGATCAGTAATAAAGTCAATGCCCTTCCCTCGTGCATCATCACCAAGATACTGACCAAGATTTCCAATCATTTCCAATATGTTAAAAGGTTCTTCCTCTTCCTTTACCAATTCGCTATCAAGCCGCGAAGCGTTGGAGATATCACTGACCAGCCTATCAAGGCGACGCACATCATGCTCGATAACGTCCAATAACTTATCGCGCTGATCATCACGTTTGACCATGCGCAACGTTCCAACAGCAGATCGCAAAGAAGCGAGAGGATTCTTGATCTCGTGAGCGACATCAGCTGCGAATTGTTCGTTGCCATCAATCCGATTGTAAAGCGCCGAAATCATTCCCCGCAAGGCACCCGACAAACGGCCAATCTCATCAGGGCGTGCGGTGAGATCGGGAATACGGACACGACCCGGATTGGCTTTGTTGGTGTTTTTGTCACGACCAAGTTCTGCGGCGGCGGCAAGATCAGAGAGTGGGTTCGCTATTGTGGACGCCAGAACGAGCCCGAGCCCGATGGATACAACGGTTGCGAACACGAACATGAGCAACACCCGCTCGCGTTCACCGCGAACAAGGTTGTCAATTTCGCCCGACGCGGTCGTCAACGCGATAACACCAATTACATTATCATCATGCATGATCGGAGTAATCGCACTGAACAAGGCTGCTCCATTTACGCCTGACACATCGGCCAATTGGGTTTCACCGCTCAAAGATTGCGCAACCAGCCATCGCAATTGTTCTTCCAGCGCAACGGAAACACCCGGTTCGCTTGCAAATGGCCCTGAGACCTTATTCCAGACCCAGTTCAAGCTGTCTGTTAAAATAGCACGATCGCTGTTGGGTGCCGTTCTTTGAACCAGCGGCTCGAGCTTACCTTGCGATTTAGCGATCAACTCCCGCGCTGTGTCGAAAACAAACACTTCATAGCCCAGACGCACATCGAGTCCTGCAAGAGTCGCCTCAACATCGATGCCGTCACCAGTAGCCAGGTTTACAGGAGCACCTGACGGCAACTGCGCTTCCATGACATCGGCTATCAGTTCAGCCTGAGTTACCAGCGTCGAAATACGCTGAAGCGACAGGCTATTACGTGTTGAATTGAGATATAGGACACCAGCGACGAGAACGTTTAACGCAATCAAATTGAAGGTGATGATCTTTCGTGTCAACGGCGATGCACGCATGGATATGCGACCCCACAAAGCGCTTTTGCCAAGGCTTTCGGACTGAGAAGTGCTTTTTCCCGCTACCCAGTCTTTGTCGATCACAACATCGTCCTCATGCAATGGTGAGGTGGTCATATCTCGCATGAATGTCCCACCAGCCTGTGTGACGTACCCCACACCTAGTCTTCGTTGTAGCGATATCCTATGCCGTAAAGCGTTTCAATTGCGGAGAATTGCCCGTCCGCCATACGCATCTTTTTGCGCAAGCGCTTAATATGGCTGTCGATTGTCCGGTCGTCGACATAGACTTGGTCATCGTAAGCAACGTCCATCAATTGATCTCGGGATTTCACAAAACCCGGTCTTTGCGCAAGCGCCTGAAGCAACAAAAACTCTGTGACCGTCAGAGAAACATTATTGCCCTTCCATGTGACAATATGCCGAAGCGGATCCATTTGCAGATCGCCACGGTCCATTAATTTAGTTTCCTCAGTGTCACCAACTTCGTCTGAAGTGATGGCGTCCTGTCGGCGCAGCAACGCTCGAATGCGTTCGACCAACAAACGCTGAGAAAATGGTTTCCTTACGTAATCGTCGGCCCCCATGCGCAGACCCAAAATCTCGTCGATCTCGTCATCCTTCGAGGTCAGAAAGATGACAGGCATCGATGTTTTCTGTCGCAACCGCTGCAACAAATCCATGCCATCCATGCGCGGCATTTTGATGTCAAGCACCGCCATGGCCGGCAAGCGCTTGTTGAAGGCATCAAGTGCAGCCTGCCCGTCATTATATGTATCAACCTCGAAACCTTCGGCTTCAAGTGTCATAGACACAGACGTCAGGATATTCCGATCGTCGTCAACCAACGCTATCTTTGACACTCGGCTATTCCTTGTATTTGTCTTCATTTTCCGCGTCTACTACATCGCTCAGTTTTACGTTGCGGCGCAATCGCTAACTGCGAATCAGACGTCTAAAAAATCCGAACTTTGTGAAAATATCATAAGTGATGACTAAATTACGTCACGTTCGCGCATTACGCGAGATTGTATTGCAAAGTGTTTGCGCAACCGATTGCGATGGTGGCGCTAACGACTGATTACGCGCCTGTTCACACGTTGAAACTGCGTGTTAAGAGCTAGGGACATGGTTGTGATGAGCTGAATTCGCGTTCTTTCAAAGCAGCCTCTGACACGAACACCGCAAAGCGGCATCAGGAGATTTCATATGACATTTGGACGGGTCAACCCGCAGTTTCAACTTGAAGATCAAGGGATCAAAGGGTTGGGCAATGTCTATTATAACTTGATCGAACCGGCGCTGATTGAGCAAGCTCTGGCACGCAACGAAGGCACATTAGGCCAGGGCGGCACATTCCTTGTGACAACGGGTAAGTTCACCGGGCGTTCGCCAAAAGACAAACACGTGGTCAAAACCGCTTCGGTCGCTGACACGATCTGGTGGGAAAACAATGCCGCTATGTCCCCAGAAGGGTTCGACGCCCTGTATGCGGACATGCTTGAGCACATGAAAGACCGCGATTATTTCGTACAGGACCTGACGGGCGGTGCTGATCCAAGTTACTCGATCAATGTGCGCATGGTAACCGAATTGGCGTGGCACGGCCTGTTCATACGTCACTTGCTTCGTCGGCCTGACGCCGAAGACTTGGCAGACTTCATATCGGATTTTACCGTGATCAACTGTCCGTCCTTCCAAGCAGACCCTGATAAGCACAATTGCCGGTCAGAAACCGTTATAGCGATGAATTTTGATCGCAAGCTCATTTTAATTGGTGGAACTGAATATGCAGGCGAAAACAAGAAGTCTGTCTTCACCCTGCTGAACTACCTCTTACCTGAACGTGGCGTAATGCCGATGCATTGTTCAGCCAACCATGCGCATGGCAACGCAGTGGACACCGCTGTTTTCTTTGGGCTGTCTGGAACTGGCAAAACCACATTGTCCGCAGATCCAGGGCGGGTCCTTATTGGTGATGATGAACATGGTTGGTCTGATCGTGGAACTTTTAACTTCGAGGGTGGTTGCTATGCTAAGACAATCAACCTCAGCTCAGACGCCGAGCCGGAAATATATGCTACCACGCAGAAATTTGCGACAGTCATCGAAAATATGGTGTTTGACCCAGACACCAAGGAACTTGATTTTCAGGATGACAGCCTGACGGCAAACATGCGCTGCGCCTATCCGATGCACTATATCTCGAATGCGAGCGCATCGGCCTTGGGCGGTCATCCAAAGAACATCATTATGCTGACATGTGACGCGTTCGGCGTCTTGCCGCCCATTGCTCGGTTATCACCCGCGCAGGCCATGTACCACTTCCTGTCGGGCTTCACGTCCAAAGTCGCCGGAACAGAGCGTGGAGTAACCGAACCAGAACCCACCTTTTCGACATGTTTTGGCGCGCCATTCATGCCACGTAGACCAGAAACTTATGGCAAATTGCTTCAGGAAAAAATTGCGAAGCATGGCGCGTCCTGCTGGCTCGTGAATACTGGTTGGACCGGTGGCGCCTACGGCGTTGGCAGCCGGATGCCCATTCGTGCAACGCGGGCCCTGTTGACGGCAGCCATGGACGGCACGCTTGCAGCGGGAGAATTCCGCAAGGACGACAACTTTGGCTTTGAAGTTCCTGTCGCAGTTCCCGGCGTGGCTGACATTCTTCTTGATCCACGCAGAACTTGGGATGATGCGTCGGCCTATGACGCCCAAGCCGCAAAACTGGTTGAGATGTTCTCAAACAACTTTGGTCAGTACATTCCTCATATCGACGACGATATAAAAGCCGCTGCTATTGGGTAATTGCGGCACCCGCGCAGGTCGCTTATGCGGCCTGTGCGTGCTCCAACACTGGAACTGCCAGAGGCAGGTCGAGCAAATATTGGATGTCTCCTCGGTGCAGATAGGCCATGATGGTTTCGATGGTGGGCTGGCCATCACGTGGATACCATTGCAGCGCCGCAGGGTCGGTATGCATCCAGCCTGTTCGCGCCGCCAACCCCTTGTGAGCCACGGCGTTCACGATGAAGGCAAAGATATGGTCAGGGTCCCATTGCTGCAACGCCATCCAAAACCCGTACCGGCTAAGCAAGGTTGAAACGCCGCTGCCCCGGAACTGCCCTGCTGATCCACCAATCCAGAATTCACCATGGTAAGCGGTACGACCCGTTATACGTTGTGCACCTGGGCCGGAACGATAATTTGACTTTTCAAGATCGAGTGAAATTGAGGGCGGAGGAAAGTCGGTAAAATGCGCTTGCAGATGATCGGCAAGGCTGATCCCAGTCAAATTAAGCAAGCGTAAGGCTTGTGTGTGAACGACCTGCCCTTGATGGTCAGTGGCTACGATCCAAAATGCACTGCCATCGGAAAAGTCATGTATGTCAGGATCGAACGGAACACCAATACTGTGATTGGGTCGGGCATCTTTCAGCAGGCCTTTGTATTGATCAAAATCAAAACCGACCCTAAGCGTTAAACCATGCGCGGCGAACAACCTTAGGCTGGACGCAACAAATCTTTCACCGAATTGCATATTGTGGAACGTCACCCGACTCTCTCCTTCTCGTATTAGATGAAAAGAGTGTATCGGATAATGAGCAAAACGCCCAACAAAGTTTAATTTTTACTAAAATCAACGAAAATATCGTCGGACATCTCTTCTAGCGCTGATTGCGTTAACCCTTTTACCCGAATCATGTCTGGCCGATCGACCACCACCATCAAAGCAAAACTGTCGTCTGGCATCTGGCATCCCAGCAACAATCGCTCAAAGGCCAGGTGCTCTGGTTGACCACCAACGGTACGAGGAACTTTGGTAACGACTTGGTCAATCCGCATTCCACGCGTCGTCTGAACCTCGCGCAATGGAACGTCCATGACGCGCGCGAGCTCTGGACCAAATGGGAACTGGTTCAGCGACCGCCCCACACTGCTGCGCGCATTCGCCCAGCCCCACCATTTCGAATAAAACGACTTTTCACCAACTTCGATGCAGATCCATCCAGCCGCCGTATCGCGATAAATTAGGGCATACGGGCGCACCTGCATCATCTTAGGGTGTTCAAGCGCGCCTTCTGTCTCTGCCCAACATTGAATAGCCGCACGCAAGAGAGGCGACTTGTTCGACCAAGCCACGTTGATCGGTTGCTGCTGTTGATGATAATACCATTCGCTGCCTTCTTCATAGGACATGCCCATGAGTCCATCGACATCCTTGATCTGCCCGCGCAACCAAAGCCGGCCATGCCCCAACAACGACAATGCCGATGGCAGTGCCGCATTGCCAGCTTCCGTCAATTCATAACGGCGATTGACAACATCGAACAGACGTTCACCGCGCAACTCTTCTAACTGTGCAATGTGTCGTCTTACCGTTTGGCGTGTGCTGTTAAGTTCTTCAACAGCGTGGGAAAGATTCAGCGTGCGTGCGAGCGTGGTAAATGAACGAATCATTTCAAACAGCAAGGGCTGGTTAACTTGCGCAAAATCTGTAACTTGTACGGTCACTAGGTATCCTCAAATGTATTACTCGCCATACTATAGGGTAAAATGCATCATACATCAATGCAACATTTGCGTGTGAAAAATGTACAAATCTACTCAATTGAACAGAATCTATCGATGGTGGATCATTAATGTAACATATCAACCGGAGGTAATTTCAAATGGCCCATGCAGTCGATGTACACGTAGGAAAACGTCTTAAGCAAGTCCGCAATCAGCGTCGCATGTCGCAAACGGATGTGGCAAAGCGCTTAAAGCTTTCGTTCCAGCAAATCCAAAAATATGAGATCGGGTCGAACCGCATCGCTGCCAGCCGGTTGTTCGAATTGTCGCACATTCTCGATGTCCCAACTTCATATTTCTTTGAAGGCTTGGCAGATACGACCCCAACTGAACGTCGCTTGAACGGGTTGGATATTGTAAATGCGCTTGCAGCCATTGAAGACGAAAACATCAAATCACGGATTATGACGTTCATCGAAGATGTCTCTGGCCTGACGGTGGCGCGCCAGGCGTCCTAGAAAAAGACTGCGCGCCGGACCAAATTTAGTCCGGCGACGAGCAGGAAAAATAGAGTAACGCGCCTAAACACGACCTGATCGATACGTTCAAGCACATGGCCACCGATCCATTGTCCCAGCAATGCGGGCAAAATCAGTGCAAAGCCAAGTGGCAGCGTTTCGGCGCGTAAAACGCCAGAACCCAGATGGGCAAAAACCAAAGCGACGGCACCAAGTCCGTATATGACACCCTGAACGCGCATCTGTTCGGACTTTTCTGTGCCCAGCGCTGTCAGATACATAACAGTAGATGGCCCCCAGATACCTGACACCCCGCCCATAAGACCGGTGACCGCCCCGAATACGGCCTCAACATCTGTGCGTTGACGCGACAGCTTCAACCGTAATCCAACCAGCTGAGTGACAGCAAACACAATGATCGGAATTCCAATCAGTCCGAGCAAAGCGTTCATCGGCAGCACTCTTACAAGCTGTGCGCTCGCAATCAGCAAAGCCCCCCCAACGCATAAAAAGACCCGATAGCGCATGGCTGACGCCCACGCCGCCGCTGACCCCTGCCGCAGCGCCTGTGCGACGTTCGTTACCAGCGTCGGAAGAATGAGCCCTGCAAGCGCAAGTTCAGGTTCAATAAATGACGACAGCCCTAAAATAATGACCATTGGCATCGCGAATCCGACAACGCCTTTGACGATGCCACCCAGCAAGGCAACAGACAGCGCCATTGCCCACAACCCAGGATGCAGAAGATCAAAGAAAAAGCCCATCTCATTCTTTTAATCCTGTTGAAACATGCTGGCCAGTGCAGCAAATTACCAACCATGCGAAATATTAGAACAAAATGCCGCATGTATTCGATTTATTATTGCGCTGCACCTGCAAAATAGATAGCAACGCGAGACTCGAATAAAGGAGCCGCAACATGGCGCACGACGGACAAGACCTGAGCAACGTTGCACCCGTACTTCTGGATAATCTTCTAACACTTACAGAGGCAGCAATTGCCCCTGTCGACGCTATCGTAAGTGCGGCCAGGGACCGGTTGCGCGCGAAACTAAGTGTGGATGGGCGCGTATCTTCGACACTGGTCGAGCAGAATCAGACCGCCGCCCACGGGCTAGCTTGGCTGGCAACATATGCAGAGGCCCTGCGCCAAATGCAAAAGTGGGCCAAAGAGCTTTCCACAGAATCCAAATTTGGTGAGGTCGAGGCGCTGATCCACCAGATTGCGTTTGGCGAATACCTCTCGCAGATCTGTGGCGGCATTCAGATGAATCAGGGCGAGGTTCTGCGTTTACAAGATATGGGCCTTGGTCAAGATGATATGCGTGCAATGATGCTGCCTGAGGTCCAGATCCTGACCCAAAGCGGCAACACGCAAGCCGCACGCGTAAGACTTGTAGCGTTAATGCAGGAACGCAGCGCAGAAATTATCGTTGGCGCGTCCGGCCTTGATGACGAGTTAGAAATGATCCGTGAGCAATTTCGCCGCTACGCTGTGGAAAAGGTCGAGCCCTTTGCCCATGATTGGCACCTAAACGATGACCTGATCCCGATGGAAATCGTTGAAGATCTGGCCGACATGGGCGTTTTTGGCCTGACGATTCCCGAGGAATACGGCGGCTTTGGCCTGTCCAAAGCGTCGATGTGCGTGGTCAGCGAAGAGCTGTCGCGCGGCTATATCGGCGTAGGCTCGCTCGGAACACGTTCAGAAATTGCAGCCGAATTGATAATTGCCGGTGGAACAGAAGCGCAAAAACAAAAATGGCTACCGCAATTGGCCAGCGCCGAAACGTTGCCAACAGCCGTGTTTACGGAACCAAACACCGGATCAGATCTGGGCAGCCTGCGCACCCGCGCCGTCAAGAACGAAAACGGTGATTATACCATCACTGGCAACAAGACTTGGATTACCCATGCGACGCGCACGCAGGTTATGACTTTGCTGGCGCGCACCGACCCTGCGACGACGGACTACAAGGGACTGTCCATGTTTTTGGCGGAAAAAACACCCGGCACTGATGAAAACCCTTTCCCAACCGAGGGCATGACGGGCGGAGAAATCGAGGTTCTGGGCTACCGTGGTATGAAAGAATACGAGCTCGCCTTTGATGGCTTCGAGGTCAAAAGTGAAAATTTGCTTGGCGGCATTGAGGGCAAAGGATTCAAGCAGTTGATGGAAACATTTGAATCCGCCCGCATTCAGACTGCTGCGCGCGCCGTTGGCGTGGCGCAATCGGCCCTCGACCTTTCGATGCAATATGCACAGGACCGCAAGCAGTTCGGCAAAGCGCTTATCCAATTTCCACGGGTCGCAAACAAACTTGCAATGATGGCCGTTGAAATCATGGTGGCGCGCCAACTGACGTATTGCTCGGCGTTCGAAAAGGATGAAGGGCGGCGTTGTGACGTAGAAGCTGGGATGGCAAAGCTGCTCGGTGCACGAGTGGCATGGGCCGCTGCTGACAACGGCCTGCAAATTCACGGCGGAAACGGGTTCGCATTGGAATACAAGATCAGTCGCGTGTTGTGCGACGCGCGTATCCTCAATATCTTTGAAGGTGCTGCGGAAATTCAGGCGCAGGTGATCGCGCGCCGTCTTCTGGGGTAAGCAGGAAACTTTCGCTGCTGAAATCAGGCTGGAAACCACATTGGTTTCCGCACACCCAATTGACCTTGGTCCAAAAGGTGGCACTGTAGCAACATGATCACCTTTGCTGCGGCCGTTTTTTTCCTAATCATCACGCCCGGCCCGGGTGTCCTTTCGGCTGCGGGCGTCGGAGCGGCCTATGGCATGCGCTCGGGGCTGAATTATGTCACCGGTCTGTTTATCGGCAACAACCTTGTAATCCTTGCTGTGATCTCTGGCCTTGCAGCAGTCGTTTTGGCAGTGCCTTGGGTTCGAATAGTTCTGTTCGTCCTTTCAACCGCATATCTGCTCTATATCGCGTTGCGGATCGCATTTGCTGGCTCCAGCATTAGATTTATCACAGTTCAATCCAAGCCAGGTGTCCTTGCAGGCATATTACTTCAGCCCATCAATCCCAAAGCATATGCCGTCAACACTGCGCTGTTTTCTGGCTTTGCCATGTTTCCAGACGCCCTTGTGGCCGAGGCACTTTGGAAACTGGTGATCGTAAATGCAATTTGGCTCCCGATCCATGTGTTGTGGGTCTGGTTTGGTACGGTCCTTCAAAAGCTTGAACTTCAACCGCGACAACACAGGTTGATCAATATGGCCATGG
>Ga0206125_10003136_pt1 | contig 16397 bp, 16 predicted proteins | sample Helgoland_Spring_4_FD_148598 | JGI IMG/M metagenome (GOLD analysis project Ga0206125, IMG submission 148598) | Pelagic subsurface seawater microbial communities from Kabeltonne, Helgoland, North Sea - Helgoland_Spring_Bloom_20160331_1 | ecosystem: Environmental > Aquatic > Marine > Epipelagic ... | reverse complement strand
CCTTGGTACAGAAAACAATCGCAAAGAGCACCAAGCTCAGCACCCAAGTTTGATAATTCGCAAGTCGCACCGCAGACACCCAGCGAAATGAAGTCAATTCACTGTTCTGCTTCGCATCATGATCACTGCGAAACGAGACCAGCCCCGCCATAAAGACAGCAAGGAAGTACAGGAACAGATTGATTTGCTTCAAATCAATGCGCCCCAGCAACTCAGCGCTCACAAATAACATCCCCCAAAACAGCGCGAGCGTGTAGAGCACCACGAATGCGTGACTCATTATGCGTAGGCCTTGTGTGCGGTTTCCAATCATCTATATATACAATCGTTTGTACTAGACAAGACTATGAAGGTGAACCCTCTGCATTGTAAACAAAAAGAAGGGTGTGTAACTGGCCCGATGCCAATCTTTACCGTTGTCACCCTGTCTCCCTAGCCTAGCGTGAGAACACCCTAAATAATATGACGACTCAGCCGGATAGCCCCGATTCCTCCGATCCTCTCGAATGGTTTTGCCTGCGCACGCAAACCAAGCGAGAGCATATCGCAGCCGCGATTCTCGCAAAAATCGACTCTGTTGAGGTCTTTTGCCCACGGATTAGTCAAATCAAGAAAACCCGCACTGGCAAAAAACGCTTCGTGGAGGCGATGTTTCCGGGCTATATCTTCGCCAAGTTTTCGCTGCGCGATAATTATCGTCGAGTTATCCACACTCAAGGCGTCAGTCAACTTGTACAACAAGGTGAGCGCCGCGCCCTGCCCGAGCAGCTGATCGAAGACCTTCGCGTCAGTGTACCCGAAGGCATCATCGAAGCTCCTGATCCCAGTATCGAACCAGGCGCGCGAGTTGAGTTCTCATCTGGCTCTCTACAAGGCCTCAACGGCAAAGTGCTCGCGCAACTTTCCGCGACCAATCGCATTCAAGTACTACTCGAATTCCTCGGCAACGAAATCACTGTGGCTGTTAGTGCCGACGATATTCTACTCGCACCCGAGGCAGAGTAAGGCGACGTCTAGTTATTTACCCAATGGAGACCGCGATCAAAACCATTCAAATTCTAGGCATTCCCTTCTACAACGACAGCTTAGAGCTGGCCTTGGACATTGCCCATCATGAAGGCGGTTTATTTCTAGCCCCCTCTGGCCCAGGATTGTCAGAACTCAGCAACAATCCGTACTACGATCGCGCGCTGCAAATGGCCGACATCAACTTAATCGACAGCGGTTATCTCACCCTACTGTGGAAAAAACGCACTGGTGAATCACTACAGCGCCATTCAGGCTTGAAGTTCATCCAAGCACTGATCGAGACATCGAGCTTCAAAAAAAACACACGGCAACTCTGGGTCATGCCCGACCAAGCACACAGCGACGCCACAAAGCACTACCTTTCCAAACAGCAGATCCAGCTGGACGATGAGCACTTCTACCTCGCGCCCCATTACACCGAGCCCCCGATCGAAGATCAAGCGCTGCTCGATATGATCCGTGCGCAACGCCCCGACTACGTCATCCTGACCATTGCCGGTGGCAAACAAGAAGTGCTCGGTCATTGGCTGCGCGATCAGCTCGACTACGAGCCAACGATACTCTGCATCGGCGCAGCCATCGCATTTCTAACGGGTAAGCAGGCAAGCATCCCAAAGTGGGCAGACCGTATCTATATCGGCTGGTTACTACGCATACTCACCGCACCTAAGACCTTCCTCCCTCGCTATTGGAGCGCGCGTAAGTTACGCAATCTGCTCAATCAATGGGGAGAACAGCTGCCGCAGGAGTCATGAGAATCTCATTCATCACAGCCGCACTCAGTAATGACGGAGTCGGCGATTACACACGCCTACTGGCAGCAGCCTGCCAGCGCATGGGACACACATGCCAGATCGTATCCATTTGTGATCATGAGCAACCGCCAGCGGTGCAATCCAGCGAAGACCTTCAAATCAGTCGCTTTCAAGGCAACGCATTTCCTCCAGAAAAGATCCGTCACATCCGGAGCACACTCGCAGACTTCAAGCCTGATTGGATCAGCTTACAGCTTGTGCCGTATGGCTTCGAAAACCGCGGAATTTTACGCACCTTTCCAACAGCCCTCAAGGCGTCACTACCAGACGCGAAACTTCAGATCATGCTTCATGAGATCTGGAGTGGTGTCGACCGCTTGAGCCCACTCAAGACACGCATCCTTGGCATGATTCAGAAAAGATACATCAAGAAGATGCTCAAGCTACTCAATCCTCAATGTATCCACACTAGCAATACATTTTATAAGACTCTCCTAGAACAGGAATCACTAAACGTAAGTCGGCTGCCACTCTTCGGAAACATTCCGTATCACAGCTGGGAGCCAGATGCAGTGCATCAGCAATTCATAGCGCCCTACATCCAGCCAACTCCTGCCGACCTGATACACATCGGGATCTTCGGCTCTATACATCGCGAATGGAATCCAGAACCCAGCCTTTCAATCATCGCAAAGTATGCGGCTCAAAACGGGAAACAGCTGTTATTCACTTCGATCGGACGTATCGGAGCCGCAGGTGATTGCATCTGGGAGCACATGCAGCAACGACACCCCGAGGTAACTTTTATACGTCACGGCGAAGCGACACCTGAGACCATCTCCGGTTGGCTACAGTCGCTCGACTTTGGCATCGCCACTAGCCCGATGCACATCATCGAAAAAAGCGGCACAGTGAAAGCCATGCTCGAACATGGATTACCCGTTATCGTGACACGCTTAGGCGAAGCAAACCACGAAGCAATGCCAACTGACACGCAGCTGTTTCCTTTTGATGACGACTTTCCAAAATTACATAAGCAGCTCAGGCGAACCGCTCCCCGCTCTGGCTTAGAGCACACCACTCAACAATTTATCCACGAATTATCTTGAAACGAAAAGTTCTCATAGTCGCCCCCACTCAAGGCGTATACGGAGGAATTGAAGTCACCGTCCTTACGTTGGCAAAATGGCTGGCCGCGCATTCACACTATGAACCAGTCATCGCATTCAAACGCGTCTCCAGATACGATTTCAAAGAGGAGCTAATCACCACGTGTGAGGCAAGCGGCATTCGCTTCCATCTCGTCGAGCGGATGAGCCGAGACTTACTTAAGCTCATTCATAGTGTCGATCTCGTGCATGGTCATAATCCATCCCCCGATGTGTTTCTCATGGCGAAGCTCTTGGCAAAGCCCTACCTCCTCACCACCCATAACTATCGCCGCACCTCGAGCAGTCCGGGCGCATGGCTGCGGCGCATGCTCGTGCACTCTGCGGACTACCGAACATACAACTCAGAGTTTGTGCACAAGACATGGGAGACGGAGCCAAACCCAAAAAGCGCAGTGATTCCCACGCTTTCAGAACTCCCACAATTACCCCCGTCCTCCTATCAGCGCAAAGGCTTCTTTTTTGTATCGCGTTGGATCGAAAAAAAAGGTGTGCGTGAATTGATCCAAGCCTACCAGCTAGCTGGCCTCGCCCCCGACGAATGGCCGCTCATGATGGCAGGTCGTGGACCGCTTGAAGCATGGGCCAAGGATTATATTGCAAAGCACAAACTCCAGGGCATCCACCTCCTAGGTTTCATCAGTGAAGATACAAAAAATGACCAAATCGCCCGCTGCAAATGGATGGTCACTCCTCCCAATACCAAAGAGGATATGGGCCTCACCCCAATCGAAGCACGCCATGCAGGTGTGCCGATCATTGCAACCAGAGACGGCGGCATTCCGGAATCGGCGGGCCCAGCCGCGCTCTTATGCACCCCGGGAAGCAGCGCGGAACTTGCCACACTCCTTCGCCAAGCTGCCGCAATGCCGAAAGAAGAATACCACGCACGTGCTCAACAGGGGAAAGACTCCCTCTCCTCCTATCTAAAGCCGCAGTCCATTTACGCTGAAATTTATGATGAACTCAGCCAGTAGTTCTACCAATAAAGCATTTTAAATCATAGATGAACGCCCCCCAACATACTGACACTCAGCTCCGCGTTAGGCTTGCCCACCCCACCGGCAATGCAAACGTCCGGCAAGTGCTGCAGATGCTTCAGGCGCACGACCAATTAGACGCATTCTACACCAGTATCGCATGGTCGAAGAACAGTCGTCTCAACCACTGCCTCCCCGCCTCGATTACCTCTCAACTGAAGCGACGTCACTTCGATGTGCCCCCCACAGCATTGCGAACACACCCATGGAAAGAACTCGGGCGACTCGTGGCATCTCAATTCAATTGCCCCGCACTCACTCAAAGTGGGCGAGGCATGTTCAGCGTGGACCAAGTCTATCGAAGCCTCGATCTACGCGTCGCACGTGAACTCACCGATGCCAAACCACAGGCAGTGTATTGCTACGAAGACGGAGCACTCCACACCTTCCGCAAGGCGCAGGAGATGGGCGTGGCACGTATCTATGACTTACCGATCGCCTATTGGTCCGAAAGCCGACGCCTATTAGAAGAGGAGGTTGAGCGCCTGCCTCAATGGGCAGGCACGATGCGAGGTATTTTAGACTCCGACGAAAAACTCGCTCGAAAAACTGAAGAGGCACAACTCGCAGACGCGATCATTTGCCCCAGTGAATTTGTTCGAAAGTCATTACCGGAATCCATTCTCAAGAGCACCAACTGTGTAGTCGCTCCCTTTGGATGCGCAAGCCGTTCGGAGCTAAGCGCACGCCCGACGCCAAACGAAGGGCCACTGCGCGTGCTCTTTGTTGGCAGTATGACACAGCGTAAGGGGCTATCGGATGTCTTCGAAGCGATGAAGTTATTAAACCGAAGCGACATACAGCTAGTAGTGTTGGGCGCGCTCAACGAATCCCTCGACTTCTACCGCAGTGAATATGCCGACTTCATCTACGAAGCTCCACGCCCGCACTCAGGAGTCTTAGAGCTCATGTCAGAGTGCGATGTATTTATCCTTCCCTCATTAGTGGAAGGGCGCGCCTTAGTGCAACTCGAAGCACTCGGCGTCGGCCTGCCATTGATCATCACTCATAACACCGGTGGGGATGATTTAATTCAAGAAGACAACCGCACCGGTTTTTTCGTTCCGATCCGCAGCCCCGAAGCGATCGCAGAAAAGCTAAATTGGTTTGCCGAGAACCGCGATCAGGTCGACGCAATGAAATCCGCTTGTCGTCAGCGCGCATCACACATCCAATGGAGCGACTATCAATCGAGTGTCCATACGGCCCTCCTTGAAACAATTCGCTAAAGCATCTCAAACACCACGCCCGGTATTTAATGAGTAAGACTCAAACATATGCTCCAATCAGCAAAACCGAGAAACAACTTCGGTATTTAATTTGGGCCTACATTCTTCTGCTTATCCTTGAGGGAGCCCTGCGGAAGTGGTTTTTGCCCCAGTTCTCTGATGCGCTATTACTTTGCCGTGATCCGATCATCCTTCTCAGTTATGCCTTAGCCATAAAAGAAGGGATTTTCCTGACCAACAGATACGTGGTGTCCTTATGGCTATTAATAGGCTTATGCTTCGCACTCAGTGTCTTATTTTGCCATGGAAATTTATTTGTAGCAGGCTTCGGGTTTCGAGTCGCCGCACTGCATATACCCTTCGCCTTTATTATAGGAAAGGTGCTGCATCGAAAGGATGTGATCTCGATCGGGCGTTGGTGGCTTTGGGGCTGCCTGCCCATGACAGCACTGATTGTCATGCAGTTCTATTCACCTCAATCCGCGTGGGTAAATCTTTCAGTCGGTGGCTCCGAAGGCGCAGGCTTCAGCGGCGCACTGGGGCGCTATCGCCCCCCGGGCACCTTCAGCTTCATTGTTGGTATCATATGGTTTTACACCTTCGCTGTCGCATTTCTAGTTTCGGGCATCACACAACATAAGCGTTATTCGAAGCTATTACTCGCATTGAGTTCTTTCGCGATTGTAGTCGCAATTCCCGTGTCAATCAGCCGATCATTGATTCTGGCGGCGGGATTGACGTTTGTCGTCGGACTATCTTCTTCCATCTTTCAGAAAAATGCACTCGTTCGCTATGCGAGAGTCGCTCTCATCACATGCATCGCACTTTTCGTCGCAAATCAGCTCACGGTTTTTGATGACGCGAAAGAGGCGTTCTTTTCCCGATGGGAAAGCTCTACTGGAGACAAACGAGGCGGTGTAAAAAAAGCCATTATAGGAAGAGTGCTCGATGGATTTACACAACCATTCACCGACTCAAATGAGATTCCGATCTTTGGAGAAGGGCTTGGAGCTGGAACATTAGTCGGAGTCAAAGTCTTAAGTGACAAACGGCATTTCGCCCTAGGCGAATCTGAATGGCACCGCCTGATTGGCGAATCCGGGCTGCTACTCGGCACATTGTTTATAGCTTGGCGCGTCTGGCTCACTGTCCGACTCTCGAGGGCTAGCTTTACTGCCCTAAGAAAAGGAAATGCTCTAGGGCTCATCCTCTTATCAGCCACAGCATACAATTTGCTCGTCGGTCAGCTGGGGCAGACTACTATCCATGGATTTACAATCATCGGAATCGGATTAACGATCGCCTCAATGCGCCCACGAAAAATAATCACTCAAGTAACGAATGCGCCCACCGAATCAAAACCCTGAGTTCCGCGTGCTGTTACTGGGAAACTACCTTCCAGACGGCCAACGCAGCATGCGACGCTTTGTCGAGCTACTCGCATCCGGCTTAACTCAACATAACATATCAGTTGAGGTATATCACCCGCCAGTCATCATCGGTAAACTCGGAGCCAAGGGGCACGGCATTGGAAAATGGCTAGGCTACATCGATAAACACCTGCTCTTTCCTTTCTTCCTCCGAAGGAAAATTCGCCAGCTGATAACTCCGCATATCGTCCACATCTGCGATCACTCGAATGCTCCTTATACCCGCTGGCTTCAGAGCATTCCCCATTTAGTGACTTGCCATGACTTACTGGCAGTTCGATCTGCACTTGGAGAGATCCCTCAACATCAACCGAGATGGACCGGACAACAGCAACAAGCGATGATTCTGCGCGGTTTAAAACGAAGCGCATGTATCGCCAGCGTTTCTAACGCCACACGAAACGATGTCGCCCGCCTAATTGGCCCCGAGCCATCGCGGTTACATGTGATTACCAATGCACTGGACGATTCATTTATTCAGATCGCAAACAATCCGACGGACACAAACACACGACAAGATAACCCACTGAATCTACCGTCAAGCGCACCGTATGTGATGCATATCGGCGGAGAGAAATGGTATAAAAACCGGGCGGCAGTGCTGCGTATTTTTTCTAAGCTCAGCCAACAAGACGACACACTACAGCTCGTCATAGTCGGCCCGCGTTTCAGCGAAGTCCAACTGAAGGCCAATCAATGTGGCGCTCTCTCCAGGCAGATTCATTATATGGAAGGCATCAATGATACAGAACTACAAGCGCTTTACTCAGGCGCTGAGCTATTACTATTCCCCTCTTGGCTCGAAGGGTTTGGTTGGCCAATCCTAGAGGCACAGGCATGTGGTTGTGCAGTCGCGACACTGAACATCGCTCCGATGAATGAACTGAATGCGACCGAAACACTCATACTGGATGCCAATGCGACCGAAACACTCATACTGGATGCCAATGCGACCAGACCTCAATGGGACGAGCATGCGAGCACGCAGTGCCTCAAATACATCCAGCTTGACGCACCTGAGAAAGCCACAGCACAAAGCCAGATGAAGCATTTTGCGGCAACATTCACTAATGACTCTGCAATCAGTGCGTATTGCACACTATACAAAGAGTTACTCACCAGCAACTCAACCGTGTCATGAAAATACTACGCGTCATTGCGAGCATTGATCAAAAAAACGGGGGACCGATTGAAGGACTTAAGCGTGCATCACTAATCATGAGTGACATGGGGATTGATGTTGAGATCGCCTGCGTGCACACGCCGACTCCATTCGATCCTGAATCGCTGTCATGGAAAGTGCATTATCTGGGCGGACATCAGCTCGGCAGCTATGCCTACGCCCCCAAGATGAAGACATGGCTGGAAGCAAATGTGCAACACTACGATGCCGTCATCATACACGGGATGTGGCAGTATCACGGTTTCGCAACCGCGCGCGCATGTCGCAAATGGGGAGTTCCCTATTTTGTATATACGCACGGTATGCTCGACCCATGGTTCAATGAAACCTACCCCCTCAAAAAACTGAAGAAGCAACTTTACTGGAGCTGGGGTGAGCACCCAGTCCTCTCCAATGCAAGCGCGGTGCTATTCACCTCTGAAGAGGAGTGCCGTCTCGCCCGCAAGAGTTTCTCCCCCTATCAGGTAAGTGAAAAAGTCATCGGCTACGGGACGACTCCACCTGACTTAGATAGCGAAGCTCTGACCGCTCGGATTCGCACCCAAGAAAAAGCCTGGGGTGCCCGCCCTTACTTCATCTACCTCGGCCGTATTCAGGAGAAGAAAGGCTTGGATCTACTCGTCGCTGCGTATGCTTCACTGCGACAAAAACAACCGACGATTCCAGACCTAGTCATTATCGGACCACAACAGCAACCAGACTATGCGAAGCGCATTCAATCTGAATATGGCCAAGATGGTATCCACTGGTCCGAGGCGCTGAATGGAGATGAAAAATGGGCCGCATTGACCGCAGCAGAAGCACTCGTGCTGGTTTCGCATCAAGAAAACTTTGGTCTAGTTGTCGCTGAAGCACTGGCAGTCGGCACGCCGGTTTTGATCTCAGACAAAGTGAACATATGGCGAGAGATTGCAGATGGTGATGCAGGCGTTGTGCAACCCGACACCCTCAAAGGAGCGGTAAAACTATTGGCATCGTGGCTCAGCCTCAATCAAGCTGAGAAAGCACACATGGCGAACCAAGCTAAAGCGGTCTACCATGAACACTTCGAGATCCGCAAGGCGACCGGACGTTTAGTTGCTTATATTGAGACTAAACTTAAACTATAAGCACAGATGCCTCCATCGATCTCCATCGTCATTCCTACGTTTAATCGGCCACTCAAACTCAAGCGGTCTTTAGACAGTTGCCTCGATCAAACCACACTCCCCTTTGAGATTATTGTCGTAGATAACGGCGAGAACCCCGCAACTAAGCCTACCGTCGAAGCGGCACAATCCGGTGCAACGGAATCCACCCCCATTCACTACCTGCCCTCAGCGCTCTTCGATATACGTAAAGCGCTGGCAACAGGCATTGAAGCGGCAAAAGGCGATTGGTTAATCTTACTCGATGATGACGATTTCCTAGTGCCGAAACGTATCGAAAATGACACTGCGTTGATCCACGACATCGAAAACGACGTATGTGTCATCGTGCAGGACTTCCTGCGCATCGACTACGACACGGAACTCATATGGGAGCATCGAATGGCTGAAAAATCACTCGGCCTTTACGAAGCGCTTGTACTCGACAGTTTCCCGCCTCCACCAGCTGCGACATGGCGCACCTCGGCAATCCAAGCGCACCACTCGTTTCACATCCCAGAAGGTTGGATGACCGATTTCGACCTCTACGCCAGCTTACTGCCACATGGAAAGCTGATCAAAAGCAAGCACCATGGCTACGTGATGGACGATACGCGCGTTGCCGGTCGACTCACTGGCAACATCGATAAAGCCCTGAAAATGATTGAACTGCACCGAGAGCGTTTTCGTAGCCAACGAGCGAAAATCAGTGTGCCAGAAGCTCAGGTTGACGAACGCCTGGATCAACAAATCGCATTTTTTGCGGGTAAAGCAGCGGGGCTTAAGGCATTCAAGGGCCCGACCTGGCACTACGCACGACAGCATGTCAAAGAAGTGCTCAAAGGCACCCTATCACCACTACGCGCCGCATTTAGCCGAGCCTTCGCCGACTACATGCCGGAAATGCGTGGCTCAAAAAGTTATTCACTCAATCAATTCAGCCAACGGCATCCAGACTTGAGTCAATTGATCAAAACCTCGAAACTACCTGAAGAATGAGTGATGAACATCCAACGCTTAAGGTCGACCTCACCCAATCGACCACCCCATGGGACAAACGAACCAAGCTCCGCCGCGGGATTTGGCAATACCTAGTCAAACCACTCTATCGACTCATACCTGGCAAACGCTCTAGCCTACGCATCGTAATCTTACGTGCGATGGGCGCACAGATCGGCAACGATTGCCTGATTCAGCAGCGTGTCGACATCCTGATGCCGTGGCACCTCGTGATACACGACTGCGTAGCCATCGCAAATGATGTGCGTATACTCAACTTCTCGACTGTGACGATCCACTCGATGACAGTGATTTCCCAATTCGTGCATCTCTGCACGGGCAGCCACGACTATACTCACCCACATTTCCCATTAGCCTTCCAGCCCATTACAATCGGAGCAGAAAGTTGGCTGGCATCTGGAGTATTCGTCGCGCCGAACGTTGAAATTGGTCATGGTTGCGTCATTGGGGCCAATTCGGTAGTCACTCGCAATATGAGCGAATGGAAAGTCTGCGCAGGCAATCCCTGCCGGGAGATCAAAGAGCGCAAGATTACAGATCTACCAGAATAACACTAACCTGCCTGCTGTGGCGGCTCTTCAGGTGCCTGATCACTCAAGGAATAGGCATACCAAAGGATCATACTAAAAATAAGCATTTCACCGCCGTCTTCAATCAATCCAAAAACGCCATAAAACCAAGGGGTAGCGGAATGAAGCAGATCCACAAAGACGCCAAAAAAGGCGACCATCAGCAACATCAGGAATAATCCGCCAGAGCTACGCCTTCGAATGAAAGAGCTCTTCCGATGATAATACGCAACAAATAGCAATAAGCTACCACCGACGAACAAGCTCACCAACAATTCCCCGATATCAATCGACCGAAGATTAAAGACTCCCGGAATATTGAAGTATGTCGCAATAGACTTCCCCACATTTTCATGAACCTGCAAAGAATCATCGAATAACAAATATACAAACAACAGCGCCCAAGGAAAATACACCTTTGCCTTTAGTCGAACACCGGCCGCAATAAGCAACGCAACAATCCAATACTCCTTAATGTATTGAAAAACCTCCGCATACGCCCAATCAACTTCAATTGAATACAGCGGATTGGAAACAACACCGAACTTGTAAAGCACATGCAGGCCGATAAAAAAAAGATCCACCAGCACCAGTAAGATCAAAAAAACGAAACGCCGATCACGTATATTGATATCCATGCGACATTGAGCAAAACTCAAAAGCATAACGCAATTACAAATCGAATCGACACCCACCCGAACGACCAGCCATCCACCCCGATCAATTCATCGATGAAAATCTCAGCCATCATCTGCAGTTATAATCAAGGCCGCTACCTGAAAGAGGCGATTGTATCAGTAATCAACCAAACCTACGCCGATAAGGAGTTGATCGTTATCGACGGCGGAAGCACCGATGAGTCTGTAGCAATCATCAAAAAATACGAATCTGACATCGACTACTGGGTATCCGAAAAAGACAACGGACAAACCAACGCAATCAACAAGGGAATTAGCAAAGCCACAGGCGACATCGTCGGCTGGTTAAACAGTGACGACATCTACATGAAAGGCTGCTTTGATAAAGTGATGCGCGTCTTCCAAAGCTCAAAGCACCCCAATGTCGTGCACGGCGGGCGCCTATTAATTGATGCAGAAACGCGCCTACTGGGCTGGTCATGCAAAGGAGCCTTTAAGCCGGAAAAATATCGCTACAATATTTGCAGTGAAACCGCATTTTGGAAACGAGAGTTTAACGAACAAGGTCAGTTCTTAAATGAAGACTTAAGCTTCGCAATGGATCTCGAATGGTTCTCTAGACTCTATGTCGCATACGGAAACTTCTGCTACGTGAATACATTTCTCGGCGCGTTTCGTTGCCACGAAGAGAATAAAAGCTCGACACTTTTACATGTCAAAGAGGTCGAAGGACCCCGCGAATGGAAGCGCCTATTTGGTAGAGACATGCCCACAAATGGCCGATTCTCGATCGAGTTCTACCTAGCGCTAGCTCAACCCACACTGACACTCTTCCCTACGATTCTGAAACGATGCTTTGCGAAGAGAAAGTCGATTAAGCCAACATTAAAACTCAAGTAGCGGCACCACTCACACGCTCACGGCGCAGCCCATACCCTAAGACAAAGGTGACAGACGACAGTTTCACGAGCGCCATCATCATGGAGAAATAGAGCACGCCACTGAGCGTCTCCAAATCCATCAGCACATAGCCAATTACCATCGCAAGACACACTGGCCCGATATCCACGATCGAATACCACGAAAAGATATATTTACGGGAAAGGCAGAGCGAGAACATCAGCATCGAAACGAGGTTGAGCGCACTCACCGCCATCACCAAAAACACTTCAAACTTCAAATGCTGATAACCGTCGCCTAAGACCCAGAGGAATGGTTCAGGCAAGTAGTAAACAAAGGCTGAACTCGCCAACGCAAACAACAACGAACAGCAAACAAACAGAGCGGCTTTCGAAAAGACCTGACCTGAGGCGAGCTTAGAGAAATAGGGTGCCACTAATATGCTATTCGCCTTTCGGATAATCACAAAAAGCATCGCAAGGCGTCCCAGCGCACCTAACTCTGCGATACCATTGGTCGTGCCAAAGATACTAATTAGAAAGATCGCAATTTGCCCCTCAAACGCAAAAAAAACAGAGCTGGGAACACGCGGCAGCACTTGACTGAGAATCTCTCGCTTCTCTGTGCGTAGTGATACATCGGCAGGCGGCTCACAAATCATCGCGCGCGTCTGCTCACGGGCGCCCCAACCAGCGGCACAGGCTTGCAGCGCTCCATACAGTAATACCAACGGTGCCGATAACACTCCGAAAAGATATGCAACCGCAATCAACCCGACTCGCAACACCCCCGAACTGAGCCCGATCGTATATAACACCTTCAAATTCTTATCCAATAGCAGCAGTGGATTATACGTTGCGCTCCAAGACTGAAACACCAAGGCGCTAATCACAGAGAACCACAGCACAAGCCATACACCCCCCGACCACTCATACTTGGGAGCTATACAGTAAAAGAATGCCAGAAGCACCCCTCCCCCTGCGAAGAGCATATGATTCCGCAAGTAGCGGCTCGCCCTGATATATCGCCCGGCTACCTTGGAGTCCTCATACTTCTTCCCTAGAAAAGCAACCAACGACTGCGACAGGCCTAATTCAACCAAGACCGAAGTCGTCGATTGAATCGCGATCACCAACGCAAAAGTCGCATACGCATCTTTCGTCAACCAGTTGATGATCAAAAAACCAGTAACAAGCTGTAGCACTTGAGTCGCCCCTTGCCCCACAACATAGCCCAGGATCAAGCGGCCGATAGAAACACATTTATCCCAATTCAGATACATATTAAGCAATACAGCCAACCACCCTCCGATGGATAAATAAAGTGATCTTCGAGCAATGCATCTGACCTAGTTCTCGTTGCAGCCATTTCATTAGAGATATGATAAAAGTGTATCGTGCAATCAATTACCCAACCCAACTACTTCACCCGAACATCTCGCATCTGGCAAGGATTAGAATAATCATAGCAAGCATCCACCCCCAAGAGACTCTTGACAGTAATTCAGCCCAAGAATAACCACGGAACTGAAATATCGATGAAACGGCTACTATCCAAAATCAGAAATAAACTGTGCTCGTCAAAGAACCTGAAATATGGATTCACCAACAGCACATTTCTTGAGGGCGAATCAGTCATCAAGCATTTCAAGGCGGACTCATCGGAAGACGGATATACCAACGAAGTCACAGCACTACGTGTTCTTTCAGGTAAGTTACCTATTCCGAAGCTCATCAGCAGCGACCCACAACAACAGAAAATACGCACAGAACTGGTCGCTGGTATTCATGCAGCTGACATTATAGATGCTAGCTCAATCAATCAGGTCCATCAACGCTGCGGGGAGCTACTCGCCAATTTGCATGCACTCCCCGTCGAACTTTTCCCGCGACAACCGAACAGCCCTGACGATGTAATCGTGCATGGCGACTTTAACACGAAGAACATACTAGTCTCCGAATCAAGCCACGCAATCGTTGCACTATTAGACTGGGAGCAAGTGCACCTAGGCAACCCGTTGGAAGACCTCTGCTGGTATGAATGGGTGCTACGCCGAAACCATTCTGGCAATAGCGCCAGTGATCCGCTCAAACACTTTTATATGGGTTACAGCACCCACCCCTCTTGGCCAGATAGACACCAAGGTATACTTGATCGACTCAACAGTATCATCGACGGTCTCAAAGAGGACAACCAGCCCACGGATGCTATCAAATATTGGGAAAGTCACCTAAAGGAAGCCGAAGCATTCCAAGAGATTTAAAGTCCCACATCTCAATGCGCGCAATTGTGATCGTGCGTATGCGCCTGCTCCAACTGCCTAACCTTCTCAACCAGACTGGCTTCAATGGGCTCGACAGGGACTGCCGCCTCCGGCTGAAAACCCTGCCAGACCGGGATTTTCAATTCGTCCTCTAGCTCGCGAATGCGATCTAGAATGATTGGCTTCTGAGCATAGGGATCGTCCGGCAAGTCGCGGTGCAACTGCTTTAGGTAGTCATACGCCTCGGCATCTTTGCCCTGGCGGCGTAAGAGTTCGCCGTAAATACGGGCGGCGAAATACGGCGCATCAGGTTGCTGCGATGCGAGTAGAAACCACTTCGCGGCATTCGCAGTGTCTTTCAAGCGATTCAGATAAATCTGCCCAGTCTCCAAGTAGAGTTTCGCTTTATTCGGGTGAAACTCGCGGGCGGTCGCCAACATCGCAAACGCTTGCTCGGCCTGCTCATGGTCGAGCGCCTGCTGACGACTCTCTGGCACATCCGTGTAGCCCCCCTCTTCCTGGATACGCCAGTTCGGCACATCGTAAGCAATCATGCGCGCACCATTGATCCAGAAAAACTCAGGTCGTGGGTCGAGGGTCGTCACCAGCCGCACCATCGCATCGAGCTTCACACGATCGCGTCGCTCCCAAATCGTGTTGGTGCGAATCCAGAGAAAGTCGGCCATCACTGCGCGAAACCCACCGAGCACACCGACGATGAGTCCCTGCCCGAGGGCGCCCTCGATCGCCTGCAGATTCATCTCTGGCTGGCGTGCCTTCACCACTTGCCATGCCGGCGCTTCGATCGGACGCGTGACCACACCGAGCACGACCATCACGAACAGCACGATACTCACACTGCGCGCGCGCAGAAATAATGGATGCTTGAGACAAGTACTGGCAGTCATCAGCTAGATCTCCCGCTTTTTGAAGTTCACCTGCGCGAGCAGAATGAAGGCAACGGTATAAATCAATCCGTAGCCGACAATCTGCAGCACGATGCCTGTCGGCAGCGGAGTGCTGGAAGCGAACACGAGTTGATCGCCGACATTGAACAATTGAAAATTCGGAAAGATCAGCCCAAGCACACGCACCAACCACGCCCCGACGCCCTGCTCCATCGAGGAATACGCATCCCGTGCGATGTATTGCAGCTGGCAAATAATCAGCATGAAGAACGACACCACCACGGTGTACAGATTCGTATTCGAGAAGCTGGCAATGAACAAAGCGATCGCACTCAATATGCCAAACTTCATCCACTGTAGCAGGCCAAAGATAAACAAATCACCATAACGAATCAAACGCCCATCGACAAACTCTTCGCCGAGACGCGCCATCAGGGTCGTCTCGCGCCAATAGAGGATGCCGCTTAGCACTAGTATAATGACGGTGGTAAAGACCAGCATCAGCATGTGCGCACCAAGAAATTTACCGGCGAGAAACTCCAACTTGTAAATCGGCTTGGCCAGCATCGTCAACGCGGTGCGATTCTCTATCTCGCTAAAGAATAACTGCGTCGTAGCCGCAATCGACAGAATCGAGCCAAAGAAGAACAATGCCCCAAAGCCAAAATCGGTGACGAACTTGAGCTCGCCCGTGCCGAAGTCGAACTGCTGGAAGAAGGTCGAGCTGGCGACCAGCGCCACCGAAATCAGCAGCAGCGAGTTGAAAAACTTCTGCCGCACCGCTTCGAGAAACGTGTTGCCGGCGATCAGCCGAACACGAGATATAGAATCAATTAATCCGCTCATTGTACGCCTCCTTCTGTCTGTGATTCTGCGCTTCGCGTTGTTCGACTTCTTGTAAAAAGAACGAATCTAAGCTCAATCGCGGCTTCTCTACTCGGCAAAGCTGACCGCCCTGCTCGGCAATTGTCTTCTCCACCGCCGCACGCCCCTCGGCGCTCAGGCCTTGTACCACCAGCGACTGCGCATCTTTCTCCTGCACCAGATCGTCCACGCGGCCCTCGCGAACCAATTTGCCACGGTGTAAAATCGCCACGCGGTCACACAGCCCTTCGATTTGAGCCAATAAGTGTGAGC
>Ga0206125_10003134_pt1 | contig 16408 bp, 21 predicted proteins | sample Helgoland_Spring_4_FD_148598 | JGI IMG/M metagenome (GOLD analysis project Ga0206125, IMG submission 148598) | Pelagic subsurface seawater microbial communities from Kabeltonne, Helgoland, North Sea - Helgoland_Spring_Bloom_20160331_1 | ecosystem: Environmental > Aquatic > Marine > Epipelagic ... | reverse complement strand
CACAAGATAGATTAGAAGATTATATAAAAAGTTTATAATGATAGGAATCATAGGACAAGGTTTTGTTGGTAATGCAGTTTACCAAAAATTTAAAAAATACTATGAAGTATTAACTTATGATATAGATGAATCCAAAAGTAATAATGGAAAGGATTGGGTATATCATCAAGAATATGTATTTTTATGTTTACCAACTCCTATGAACAAAGATGGAAGTTGTAATACTGATATCTTAGAAAGAGAATTATCAGAGTTAGATTTATATGCAGATAATCATGAAATTAATAAAACTATAATTATTAAATCAACAATTCCACCTGGTACAACAGAGATATGGAATGAAAAATATGATTCATTAAGTATAATATTTAATCCAGAGTTTCTTACAGAAGCAAATGCTGTATCTGATTACGAGAATCAAGATAGAATTATTTTAGGTGGACCAAGACCTGCATCAACTGAAGTTAAAACAATATTTTCAAAAGTATTTCCTAACGCAAGAATTATTAAAACTAATTCAACATATGCGGAGATGGTAAAGTATTTAACTAATACATTTTTATCTACTAAAATATCTTTTGCAAATGAGATTTATCAGTTATGTCAAGTAGTGGGAGCAGATTACGATAAAGTAATTGAATATGCAACACTTGATGAAAGATTAGGAACATCACATTGGAATGTACCAGGTCACGATGGAGATTTTGGATTCGGTGGACATTGTTTTCCAAAAGATTTATCTGCACTATTACATTTATCAGAAAAATTTGGAACAATTAATAATGTTTTACACGCAACTCAAGATACTAATGATGAAATTCGTAAAAATAGAGATTGGGAAAATATGAAAGGAAGAGCTGTAGTATGAAAATAACCTTTATATATGCATACGAAAACGAAGAGTGGTCAACACCACTTGCACTTGCTACTGAGTTTGGTTCATTGGGTTGGGATGTTGAAATTGTTTCAATAGGTTCTAATAGATTAAGAAATTGGAATGATACTCAAATAAAAAAATGGTTATCAGACCTACCTGATTCTGATATAGTTTTATTTATGGATTGGGGTAGATTTGACTCACCTTTATTAGATAAGGTTCATTTACCAAATACATTTTGGGTACAAGAGAGTGGAGATGACCCACAAAACTTTGAAAGAAATTATCCCAAATCAGAAAGATTCCACTTAACTCTTTCACCTGATTTTGAATCAACAACAGAATATAGAAAAAGAAATCAAGATGCAGATTGGTGGACACACTTTGCAGATACACGAGTTCAATTTCCTATGGATATAAAACCAGAGTTTGTTGCAGTAACTACAAGGGGTGTAGGGAGTTCAGAATTCTTAGACCAGCTTACATATCATTCAGGTGGTGCAGTTGGAAATCAAAATGGATTCAATGCTCCACAACATACTGAATTCCTAAACAAAGGATTAATGGTAATTCAGAATTCAAGGTGGGGTGAGGTAACTCGTAGAATATTTGAAGGAATGGCTTGTGGTAAAATGGTACTATGTGATAGATTACACGAAAACAAAAAATTACACGAACTATTTATCGATGGTGAAGATATAGTTTTCTATGATGATATAGTAGATTGTATTAATAAGATGAATAAATACAGAGAAGATGATGTTGAGAGAGAACGAATTGCAAAAAATGGATATAATAAAGTTTTAAACAATCATACTCAAAAACAAAGAGTAGAATTTTTAATAGAAAAATATAACGAATGGAAAAACTCCCATTAAGTATTGGTATATTATCTTGGAAAAGTGGACAAACTTTAGTTAACACTTTACAAACTTACTTTGATAGAAAATTTCTTCATCAAGTAAATGATGTATGTATTTTATTCCAAGAAGTTTCAGAACAAGATAAACAAATAGCAGAACATTTTAACATTCCTTATATTGGATTAAATAATAATATAGGAATAGGACAAGGATTTATACAATTAACAGAACAAGCTAAAACTGATAATGTAATGGTTTTAGAACACGATTGGAAATTAATTGAAGATGCAGAAGTTACCATTGATAGAGTAAAAAGTGGAATAGAGTTATTAGATAATGGATATTCTTGTGTAAGATACAGACATAGAAAAGACCCTGGTCATCCACATTTCTCATTTAGATATCAAGGTAGAGAGTTAGATTACTACGATAAGGAAATAGAGTGTACATCGCCTCATCTTTTAGATTCAGTTCATTGGTGTGACCCATACGAAAGTTTTCCACAACATATTGGAAAAGAAGGAGAGTACTTTACCACAACATCAAGATATGGTAATTGGACAAATAATCCTTGTTTGTATAAAAAAGATTTTTATTTAGAAACAGTTAAACAATTCGCAGGTGAGGGTATTGCATTAGAAGGTAATATTTCAAAGTGGTGGGCTAAACAAACTTATAAAGTTGCTCATGGTGAGGGATTGTTCAAACACATAGATGAAGGTAAACATGGCAGATAAAATTAAATTAGTTATATTCGATTTAGATGGTGTATTAGTGGAAGCTAAAAACATACACTATAAAGCACTTAATGAAGCATTAGGTAAAGAATATGCTATAACTTGGAATGAACATCTTTCAATTTACGATGGTTTAAAAACCACTCAAAAGTTAGATATGTTAACTGATAAAAAAGGATTATCTGTTGATAAACATCAATCTATTTGGGAAACAAAACAATATATAACACTTCAGAAACTAAAAGAATTAGGTACAGATGATACTCTTATTGAGTTAATGGATTGGTTATCATCAAATGGATATAAAATTGCAGTATGTTCAAACTCAATCAGAAAGACAGTTCTAACTGTACTTTCAAAGTTGGGTATTATGGAGTTTATGGATTATATTATTTCAAACGAAGATGTAGATAATAGTAAACCTCATCCTGAAATGTATTGGACAGCAATTTCAAAAATGAAATCTTTACCAGAACAAACTTTAATAGTAGAAGATTCACCATATGGATTACTTGCAGCAGCTCGTTCTAAATCACATATTTTAAGAGTAAAGAATACAAAAGAAACAAATTTAAAAAACATACAAAACAAATTAAAACAAATAGAAATGGGAGAACAACAATCAACACCAGCATGGAGAGATGAAAATCTTACAATATTAATCCCAATGGCTGGGGCAGGAAGTAGATTTCAACAAGCGGGATACACTTTTCCAAAACCACTAATTGATGTAAAAGGAAAACCTATGATTCAAGTAGTTGTAGATAACTTAAACATCAAAGCAAACTATGTTTATGTAGTACAGAAAGAACATAGAGAAAAATATAACTTAGATACTTTATTAAATCTAATCACACCAAATTGTAAGATTGTTGAAGTAGACGGTATTACAGAGGGAGCAGCGTGTACTGCATTACTTGCAAAAGAATACATTAATAATGATAGTCCTCTTTTCTTTGCTAACTCAGACCAGTTCGTTGAGTGGGATTCAAATGAGTTCTTATACAAGATGAATGAAACAAATGCTGATGGTGGTATTGTATCATTTAGAGCAACACACCCAAAGTGGAGTTTCGCTAAGATAGATGAACAAGGATTGGTAACAGAAGTAGCTGAAAAAAATCCAATATCAGATATTGCAACAGTTGGATATTACTATTGGAAACAAGGTTCTGATTTTGTAAAGTATGCAGAAGAAATGATTGAGAAAGATATCAGAGTAAACAATGAGTTTTATGTTTGTCCTGTTTTTAATCAAGCAATAGAAGATGGAAAAGAAATTCGTACCTTTGATGTTACTAAAATGTGGGGATTGGGTACACCAGAAGATTTAAAAAATTATTTGGAAAATTATAAATAATTTCGTATATTTGTAGATAGAAATGATATTAATAGCACATAGAGGAAATATAAATGGTAAACATGAAAAGTTTGAAAACTTCCCAGCCTATATTGATACCGCAATAGAACAAGGTTTTGATGTGGAAATAGATGTGTGGTATCATCAACACGAATTTTGGTTAGGACATGATAAGCCTGATTACGAAATTACTTTAGATTGGTTATCTGATAGAAAAGATTCTTTATGGATTCATTGTAAAGATTTAATTACAATTGATATGTTAAGAGAATTACAAATTCATAACGAACTTGATTTAAATTATTTCTTTCACGATACCGATGATTGTACAATTACATCAAAAGGAGATTTGTGGGTTTATCCTGGTAAACAACCAGTTAAGAATAGTATAGCAGTAATGCCTGAATGGCATCGAGATGATGTTAGTTTATGTAAAGGAATATGTTCAGATAATATAATAAAATACAAAAAATGAAAGTACTAATAACAGGAGTTGCAGGTTTACTCGGAAGTAGATTAGCAGATTGGATTATAGAAAATAAACCAGAAGTAGAAGTTATTGGAGTAGATGATTTAAGTGGTGGTTATTTGGAAAATATTAATCCAAAGGTTGAATTATGGCAAATGAACCTTGTAGAACATCCAATTGAAAACATATTTGAATTTCATGAAATTGATTATGTTTTTCATTTTGCTGCTTATGCTGCTGAAGGATTATCTCCTTTTATTCGTTGTTACAATTATGATAATAATTTAAAAGCAACTGCTAAGATTGTTAATGAATGTATTAAACATGATATTAAAAGATTAGTATTTACTTCAACACTTGCAGTTTATGGACATGGAGATGGTGGTATATTTAATGAATCACAAGTACCAAAACCAATTGACCCATATGGAGTAGCAAAGTATGGATGTGAAATGGATATTCAAATTGCTGGTGAACAACATGGATTAGATTGGTGTATTATCAGACCACATAATGTTTATGGTGTTAAACAAAACATTTGGGATAAGTACAGAAATGTATTAGGTATATGGATGTATCAACATTTAAATGGAGAACCAATGACAATCTTTGGGGATGGTTCACAAACAAGAGCTTTTAGTTTTATTGATGATTCATTAGAACCATTATGGAATTCAGCGGTAAAAAAAGAAGCATCAAAAGAAATTATTAACTTAGGTGGTGTTGAAGAAATATCAATCAAGGATGCATCAACTATTGTTAGAGAAGTTATTGGTGGGGGTGAAATAGTTCACTTAGAACCAAGACACGAAGTTAAACATTCAATACCAACATTTCAGAAATCAATTGATTTGTTAGGATTTGAACACAAAACTTCTATGAAAGATGGGTTAACACAAATGTGGGAATGGGTTAAAGAACAACCAATGAGAGAAAGATTTGTGTGGCCTGAATACGAATTAGATAAAGGAATATATAGTTTTTGGAAAAAATGAGCAAATTAGGATTTACAGCAGGTAACTTTGATTTATTACATCCTGGTTACATTTATACTTTTGAAGAAGCAAAAAAACATTGTGATAAGTTTTTTGTATTTCTACACGCAGACCCATCTGAATATAGAAATAACAAATACAAACCAGTAGTTCCTTTATATGAAAGATATAAAACATTAATGTCAATAAAATATATTGATGAAGTTTACACATATAAAACAGAAGAAGATTTACTAAAGTTAATTAAATTTTTTAAACCTGATGTTAGAATATTAGGTGAGGATTATATTGGGAAATCATTTACAGGAGATGATTTACCAATTGAAGTTATTTACACTACTCGTTCTCATGAATGGTCAACAACAAAAATAAAAGATTTAATTACAAAACAAACAATTAAACAAAATCCAAACATATTAAATGATGAATAAACCAGAACAATCAATTCCATTATTTAAAGTTTATATGAATCCATCAGCAAAAGATGCGGTTTGTAAAGTACTAGATAGTGGTTATATAGGACAAGGACCAAAAGTAGATGAATTTGAAAAGCAAATTGGAGATTACTTTGGTAATAAAAAAGTAGTAACAGTAAATGCTGGAACATCTGCATTACATTTAGCATTACATCTTCTAAAAAAACCAAAACCACAATGGCACGAAGATGTATATGAAGGAGTGGCGTGGGCAGTACATAATTGGCCTGGTATTGAAGATGGTGATGAAGTTTTGGCAACACCATTAACTTGTACTGCATCTAATTGGCCAATCGTAGCGAATAACCTTAAAATCAAATGGGTAGATATAGACCCAACAACTCTTAATATGGATTTGGATGATTTAGAAAGAAAGATGACTTCAAAAACAAAAGCTATTATGGGAGTTCATTGGGGTGGTTATCCATTAGATTTAGATAAGATTAAAGAAATACAAAATAGATTTAGAAAACAACATGATTGGGCTCCTGCTCTAATCGAAGATGGTGCTCATTCAATTGGTACAAAATATAAAGGAAAGTATTTAGGTAATCATGGAAACTTTGTAATGAATTCACTACAAGCAATCAAACACATCACTTCAGTTGATGGTGGTATATTATACTGTCCACATGATGAGTTATATGAAAGAGCTAAATTACTCAGATGGTATGGTATAGATAGAAATCCAAAAGGTAGAACTGATTTTAGATGTGAGGCAGATATCGAAGAGTGGGGATTTAAGTTTCATATGAACGATGTTTGTGCAGCAATTGGTATGGAAAACTTTAAAAACTTAGACGAAATAATCTTTAAACATAAAGATAATGCTGCATATTACGATGAACATTTACAGAATACGAATGGAGTAACACTCCTAAAAAGAGAAGAAGGATTTGAATCAGCATTTTGGATTTATACATTAAAGGTTGATGATAGACCATCTTTCTATGATTACATGAAAGAATGTAATATTACAGTATCTCAAGTTCACGAGAGAAATGATAAACATAGTTGTATGGATGAGTTCAAAGCAGGATTACCTAACTTAGATAAAACAATAGGTCATGTAGTATCAATACCAGTTGGTTGGTGGATAACAAAAGAAGAAAGAGAATATATTGTAGATTGTATTAAAAAATGGAAGTAACCTTATTATCATTATTGGAAAGTGATTTACCATTTTTAATTGAAGTTAGAAATGATGAATCAACTCGTTCTCAATTAGGAAATGATTCTTTATTTACATTAGAAGATTCTACACAATGGTTTAAAAAAGAACAACCAGAGTGGTTACTTATTATAAATCATAATTTAACTAAAGTTGGATATATGAGAATTGATGGTGATACAATAGGTGTTGATATTCATCCTAATTTTCGTAGAAAAGGATATGCAAGATTGGCATATCAAAAATATTTAGAAGATACTGATTATGCAGACCTTTGGGTTTTTGAAGATAATCATGCTAAGAAACTATATGAAGAATTAGGATTTGTAGAAACAGGTGAATACGAAATGTTAAGAGATAGAAAGTATTTGAAAATGATATACGAAAAATGAAAGTAGCATTAATGTTAACTGGTCTTGCACGAAAAGTTCAAGAAGGTTATGATGGTTATTGGAAATACATTATAGATAATAATGATGTTGATTTGTATCTTCATGCTTGGGAATCTAAACCAGATGAGGTAACTAATAATGAAGATAGTGATAATGTTTTAAAAGTGTATCCTAATCCAAAATATATAAACATTGAGAAACCATTTAAGTTTACTAAATACAGAGAAGGTATAAAAACACCAAGAGATGATAAATCAAGACCTCTTGAAGATTTTGATGTATTCAGTAATTTCAGAAGTTTCCCTATGTATTATTCTTGGCAATCTACTTATGAAAATATTAAATCTTCAAATATTGATTACGATTGTATCATAAGAAGTAGATATGATATTGGTGGAGATAATTTAAATGTATCTGAATTTGATTTAAATAAAATATACACATCAAATCATCATTGGAAAAACAGTCATGTTCACGATGATAATTTTTACATATCAAATCAAAGTAATTCTGATAAAGTATTTACTAATATATTTGAAAATATAGTTGGGTTCAATAGAGATAAAGGTATGATGGATAGTGCAGAAGAAAATCTCACTAAGTACTTAGAAAGAATAGGATTACTAAATATCTCAGAAAAATCAGATAAAATAAAATTTAATTTGTTAAGAGATAATAAAGTTTGGTGGCCTAAAGATATATAAATGAAAATAGGAATAAATTTAGTTGGAGTATCTTATAATAATGCAATAACTGGTGGGCGTTTAAGAAACTATGAAGATGCAATTGAAAACTTCTTCAAGTATATTATAGAACCATTTAGAGAAAATGGAAACGAGGTTCAATTTTATTTATATAGTTACGAAAACGAAAAACAAGACAAGATAGTAGATGATTATACTCCTTGTATTAAATCACAATTTGTAAAACCAGATTATAATAAATTAGGTGGTGGAACAAAAGTTTCTGAAGGATATAAAGTTATGTCAGTTAGTTATCTAAACAGCTTAGAACAACTAAAGAACCAAGATTTAGATTTAATTATATCAACTAGATACGATATTAAGTTTCTTAAAAATCCATTTGAAGAATATAATTTTGATTTTGATAAAATGAATTTCTTATGGAGAGAACCAGAACTTAAAGATTTACCAATAGTTAATGATACTTTTTTAGTATTTCCATATAAAATGTTAGATAATGTTATTGATTCTATAATTGAAATGGAAGAAAATCCACCACAAGGTAAAAATATAGCAATGCATAATTGGTATTTACCAATGGTAAATCAAGTTGGAGAAGATAAAGTACAATGGGTTGATGATGAATTCAGAACCGCATTACAGAATGAGTTATACATATTAACAAGAAAGGGATAATATATGAAAGATTTAAGAGAGGAATTGGAGTATCAATTAATGAATGCTAAAATCAATGCAGATTCACCTTATAATGATGGGTGGACACAAGAAGGTTATAGAAAAAAAGTAATTGAATTAGAGAAAAAATTAAAATCAGTAGGAAAACAATTAAAATTTAATTTTGATGAGTAAATTAATAAGTGGTTATTGGTGGGCATGGAAAGAAATAGAAGCAGGAAAGAAATCTATGCAGACTCTGAGAAAATTCTATCCTGATTCTGATTTGTTTATTAATGTAGATTACGAAGGTGATGTAGATGGATACACAAAAGTAGGTGAGGAGTTAGGAGCTACTGTTACTCGTAATAATTTTCAATTAGGATACTGTGGAAACTTTGGTAATAGAGATATCGGTTATGATTATTGGTCAAAAGAAAAGGCAGTAGAGTGGTTAACAGGAGTTTATAATGCTTGTAAGAAAACTGATTCTAAATATATGATGTTATTTGAAGAAGATGATTTTGTATTGAAAAATATTTCAATATTAGATACTGAGTTTTCTATGGCTATTCATCCAACTGCTCCATCACCAGTTAGAATGAGACCTAATAATATACCACATAAATTTCTAGAGTATTCTAAATCTATTAATGGTATTGGTGATTGTCCTGGCTATGCAAGTGGTGGAGGTACTATCTTTAATAGAGAACAATATATAGATAGTTATGAAAAAATACTTGATAAATTTACAGATGTATATGATGAGTTCTGTAAGATAAATAAAATATTTGGTTGGCAAGATTTTATGTTTCAGTACATAATGATGTTAGGTGGATACGAAATAACTCAGAATCATGATTTATGTGAATTATGGGAAGTACCTAACTTTGAGGGGTTTGAAATTTTAACTGGTTGTAAAGACCCAAATTTAGTAGAATTATGATTATATTAGGATGTATAACAAAATATAAACCTGAGGATATAAAACCTTATGTTGAATCCATAGATAGATGTGGATTTGATGGTAAAAAAATTATGATGGTATATGAAGTACCACAAGAAACTATTGATTATTTAAAATCAAAAGGTTGGGAACTATATGGTAACCAACTTCAACAACATATTATCTTACAGAGATTTAGAGATATATACAAACTATTAGAATCATTCCCAAATGAAACTATTATTTGGACCGATGTAAAGGATGTAATATTCCAAACAGACCCAACAGAATGGATTGAACAAAATAAAAAAGGAAACATATTAGCATTTTCAGAATCAATTACTTTCAAAGATGACCCTTGGGCTTGTGTAAATAGTGGAACATCATTTCCTATGGAATGGGAATGGTTACAAAACAAAACTTCTTATTGTGCAGGAACTATTGTAGGGGATTCAGAATATTTAAGAGATTTATTTATAGATATTTACAGATGGAGTATGACAACTGCAAATCCTGACCAACTTTCAGACCAAGCTGCATATAATGTTTTGATAAATTTATCACAATTTAAAAATGTAGTTCAATTTGTAAATCAAGAAGAAGGATTCGTTACACAATTAGGAACTGTATTAGTAAAGAAGGATGAGTTTAAAGATGTTCTATTAGAACCAACACCAATAGTAGATGATAGCTATATTGTTTACAATCAAGATAAAAAACCATTCTGTTTAGTACACCAATATGATAGAATACCAGAGTTTAAAGAATTTATTTACAATTTATATAAATGAGTAAAATAATCTTAGGTTATGGTCTTTTAGGTAAAGAAATGGTAAATCAGACTGGTTGGGAATATAAGTGTAGAAAGAATGGGTTTGATATCTTAACTTCAGATTTTGAAAAAGAATTTGTAGATTATATTGATTTACCTCACGAAGGTAGAGTAGGTTATTCAACTCCAACAACAATAATTAATTGTATTGCTAATACAGATACTTATTCATCAGATAAAAAATCTCATTGGGATGTAAATTATCTTGCAGCTTCTAGATTAGTTGATTTTTGTAATAAGTTTAAAATAAAGTTAGTTCAGATATCAAGTGATTATGTGTATGCTAATTCTAAAGGTGGTAGAAGTGAAGAAGATATTCCTGTACACAATGAAGATTGGTATTCATATACAAAGCTATTAGCAGATGGTTATGTACAATTAAAATCTAAAAACTATCTAATATTTAGAACTGGTCATAAACCAAATCCTTTTCCATGGGATAAAGCTTGGAGTAATCAAATAGGTAATTTTGATTATGTTCAAACTAATTGTAAACAAATGGTTAATCTAATTAACAAAGATAAAAAAGGAATATATAATATAGGAACTGAAGTTAAATCAATGTACGATTTAGCTATAAAAACTAATCCAAGTGTTAAAAAATCACCCAAACCTAACCCAACACCAGGTGATGTTACAATGGATGTTTCAAAATATAAAAAATTAAAATGAAAGTAGTAATATCAATTTTTTGTTTACCATATGAAATAGACGATTTAGAAAATACTTTAAATCAACTCAAACGAGCATCTTATTACATTGATAAAAAAATCGATTGGTGTTTAGATGTAACGATGTGTTTGGCAGATGATATGATAAATTGGAATAAATCATCAATACCAAAAAAATTCTTTGAAGATAAATTATTAAAAGTATTATCAACAACCGATTGGTGTACAAAACATATTCAAACCTCTACTGATATAAAAGGATGTGTATCACAAAGAAGATTTTCTTTAGAAAAACATAGAGAAGCAGATTACTTTATTTGGTTAGATACTGATATTATATTTGAAGAAAGAACTTTATCTTATATAGAAACTACAATAAAGGCAACTAACAAAGATTTCTTAAATTCTATAATCACACCAGAAATAGTTAGAGTTTGGGATAATAGTTGGGATTGTATTGTAAATGAACAATTTTTAGATAAACCACTTGATTATCAAAAAACAAATGACCCTTATAAAGATACCGGTGTAAAAGGAGAAATTAGTATAGTTGGAGTCAATAACGAAGGTTCTCCTCAATCAAGATTCAAATTTGCTGGTGGTTGGTTTACTTGTATTAGTGGAAAGCTCCTAAATAGAATTGGAGTACCTGAATCGTTTGGTCATTATGGATATGAAGATACTTTTTTAATGGTAGCTTCTGAGAAACTAATAAAAGAAAAGAAAGAAAAAATAACTCAGTTCAAAATAAAAAACCTAGTAGTTTGTGAAAACTACAAATATAGAGGACATTCTCATTATCTAAATAGTATATCAGTATATGATAGAAGAGAAGAATTCCGAACTATTGCTCATGATAATTTCATGACAGAGTTAAAAAAAGTTAAGTAATTCCTAACTTTACATTCCTACCCTTATATTTATTATCGTAAAGAGTAATAGAATTCGGTTATACGAATACCCAAATACTCACAGTTATACCAACATCGTTTTATTCAAAACGTTTTATTCAATCGTTTCTTTAATTAGTTACAGTAATCTATTAATATTATAGGAGATTACTTTGAAGTACGCTACATTAAATGTATTTAAAATATTCATTTTGTGTATCTTTGTTTTATTACCGACTGGTTCAAACGAGATTCACACAAGTGATAACAACCTCATTAAGGTCGGTGAAGTAACCAACGAAATCCGTATGGGTAAGTTTGCAGGTAACCGAAACCTTGCAGTTGGCGTAAAAAATATCCTCCAAGAATTATTAATGGATTTAGATTATGATTTATCAGACCAAGCTTCTGCGCAAATAAACGTAAGATTGGTCTTTTTTGATATAAAAAATATAGGAACATCGGTTGCGGTGTTTCATAAAGATGTTTCACTAACGCAGATTATAGCAATTGGTGAATTAGAAGTCAAGGGAAAAGTTAAAAAACGTACTACTCAAAAAGGAACGAGTAAAACGATTTCTACTAGTACTCTTGTAGTTGCACAAGACGGAACATTTAATCAACAAACAGCATCAATTGCACTAAAAAAAGTGTGTGAAGCAATTATTAAGGAATTATTATGAAAAAAATTTTATTATTTTTAATTAGTGTAATGTTTACACTAAGTACATTTGGACAATCGGAAATCAATTATAGTCCAGTGTACACAGTAACAAAAGTAGGGGATACTTTAACGATGAAGTTCCAATACAACAAAGGAGATGGAGGAGATTTGACATTAGCTCAATTTGATTTTGAATATAACAACAAATTGTTATCCTACATCTCACACGAATCACAAGCACCAACAGGTGCATCATTTGCTAGAAATAGTTGGACAGGATATAAGTTTGTACCTAAATCAAATTCAGATGAAGATGATATGGATGTACAATACACTTGGTGGAAAGATGAGGCAGGTTCTAATTCATATGAGACAGGTGCTGATTGGGGTGTAGAAAGAATTACAGTTCAAACTTCAGCTGCATATACAAATGGTAATGAATTTGTAAAGTATCAATTTAAAATAAAGGATAAGTTCAATAGTGGATATGATAACTACAATAATATCATTAAAGTGAATTGGGCAAATTACCAACAAGCAGATGGAACACAAATACAAACTACTAAATCACCCTCAACTCAATCACTAAGTGGTATTGAAGGTGGTAATGCTGGTTCATTTACTATTAACCTAAAAACTGCAAATACAAACTATACTGATTATTCTTATACTATTAAGAATGGTGCAGGTGAATCAGTTGCAACAGGTGATTTTGATGAAAGTGGACAAGCAACTGTAAGTGGTTTAGAAAACAACGTAACTTATACTGCAGAAGCAAACTTAGCCGAAGATGCAACTTACTTAGACCAAGTAGTTACTGTATCTGATTTAGCATTAGTATTCGCTGAAGCAATTGGAGCAGGTTCTGGTCCAAGTGGAGGTTCAACTACATTCGATTATTTCGTACAAGATATAATGGCTGATGTTGTTGGTGATAATGATGGAGTAGATTTCCAAGATTCTTATGAGATACTTGCTTACCTACAAGGTGTAACGAGTGGTAATACAAACTTAATCACACAAGATGGACAAACTGAAGATTATAGTGGTATTGAATCTACCTATGGTGCAGTTGCTAATGATGTAGTAACATTCGCTAAATCATTCACACCAATTGATTCAGATACTAGTTCTAAAACAATTGATTTAGCTCATGGTTTAAGAGGTGATGTAAACTTCTCTCACTCGTGGGAGCCAACAGTATCAAGTGGTGAAAAAACAGTAGTAGCAAGTTCATCATCATTTAGAATATCATCAGCAGCTGGTGCTAAATATAGTCAAACAGAAACAGCAAATATCGATTTAATATCTGAAATAAACGGTGATGGACAAGTAGTATTTTCAATTAATTCTGAGATTGAAGATATGGTTGGTTCTCAGTTTAATATCGTATATGACCCTAACATATTATCTTTAGAAAATGTAATATTTGATACTGGTAATGAAATGACTAACTTTTCAAACGTAATAGAAGATGGGTATGTAAGAGTTGGTTCATTTGACCAAAACGTTAGTACAACAATTAAAGAAGGAACTCCATATAAACTTATATTTACACCCTTAGAGAATATACAAAATACATCCGGTTTGATTTCGTTTAGAGTAAAAGAAGGTGTAAAAGCAGATGGAACACAAATTAATTTTATAATAGAATAATAAAAAAGGAAACAAAAAAAATGAAAAAAATAATAACATTACTTAGTTTGGTTTTAATGATGGGTTGTTACCAAGATGATGATTTAGTAACACTTTATCCAGACCAAGAAGTACCACAATCTTTACAGATTAAAGAATTGATTGGTATTAAATTAGAAAACACTATCGTAACTGATAGAGTTGCAATGAATGTAAAATTACCACTAGATGGTAAATACAGAATAAAGATTAGACATGGTATGAATAATGAACTAATCTCTCAAGAGATGATTGAAGCTGGTGAGGGTGATAACCTTCTTAAAGTATATGTTGCATCTTTAGAGAAAAGTGGATATTTAATTCAATTAACAGATGAATTTCACAACATATTAGGAAACCAATCATTTGTAGTAAACTAAGGAGATAAAATGGCAAAAAAGAAAAAGAAAGAAGAAGGATTCTTTTCACAAATAAAGAATCAAATCATTGCAGGAGTTGGTATAATACTAACTACATTAGGTGGTATCTTTATAGATGAGGTAAAATCATTTATAGGAATAGAAGATGAATCAGAACCACAAACTGAAGTTGTTCAAGAAAACAATCAATCAGTTAATGTAGAAGGACCAAATATTGTAATCAATATACCAGAACAAAAAACAGAAACTAAAACTATTATAAAAGAAGTTCCTGTTAAAAAGAAAAAAGAAGTCGAAGAAGAGGCTGATTGGTAAAATTAAATAAAGGAGAAAAATGAGTAGTTTCAAAAAATGGTGGAAAGTAAATGGACAAGGTATCGGATTTATAATCGGTATAGTGTTTTTAAATGCTTACTTTTTACTTTTAGGGGATTTAATGCACACATATGAATGGTTAGCAGGATTATGGTTGTTATGTTTCTTTGGATTTGCAGGATGGTATTCTTGGCAAATGAAGATACATGGTTGGAGATTACCTAAGAGTATAAAAGATACCCACTAATTGTATAACGTTAATAATTGGAGAATTAAAAAAAACATGAATGTTTTATTAGAAATTTGGAAAGACAAATTATCGGATTATGTAATTATGGATTACATATTGAAAATTTGGGTAACTGGATTGTTGGTAATGGTTGTTCTTGGTCTAGGGGCTATTATAAGCCATATTATCATGAACCCATCAGCAATTGATAATGCAACTTTTGGTATATTTGATACACTAGGAAGTTAGAATGAAAGATTTTATAGAGACCGTATATAAATGTTGGTATGGGATACTATTGAGTTGTATCCTATTCGGTATTTTTATAATGGTAACACAATAAATTATGAAAAAAATTATAGAAATAATAATCAAAATCGATGATTGGTTAATAAAGGTATTTTTAGATATGTACCCAAACTTAACCAATCATATGAAGGATAAAAAATGAAAAATATATTTATTTTAATTTTATGTGTATTATTCGCACAAAACACTATTGCACAAACTGTTGGTAAAATAAAGGCAGAAACATATCAAGCAGAATTCGAAAAAAAGAAATCTATTGATGATGTATCTGATTATTGGGGACCAACTATACCGATTGCACTAATCAATATATCTGCATCTGATGTGGTTTACGAAATGTGGCCTGAGTTAAAGGATGCTAGAGTGGGTTTAGGTGTAACAAATATGGTAATAGAGTACTTGGACTGGACAAACAGATTCGAGTTCGTAGAGGAGAAGTCAGAGATTAAAAATAGAATGAAATCACAATGGGTTGCATCGAGAAAAGGTGTTTCTCAAAATGAAGTTTATGGAATGGGTAAAGTAATGTTGGCGAATTATTTCGTTACAATAGAGATTTACGATTTTTCAGTTTCAGAAGATGAAGTTTTATCTTTAAAAGATGGTTCTAAACAAACACAAACAACTCGTTTAGGGTTGCAAGTTCGTTTTACTAATGCCGAGAATGGTACTTACTTTGTAGGTTCTGGTCTAGGTGAAGCAAATACAGTTAAGACTCAAGAAGGTTTGCTGGGTTTAGATTTGGAGGAAATAAACTTCAGACAATCAGCAATTGGGGTAACTACCAGAAAAGCATTAGA
>Ga0206125_10003132_pt1 | contig 16411 bp, 11 predicted proteins | sample Helgoland_Spring_4_FD_148598 | JGI IMG/M metagenome (GOLD analysis project Ga0206125, IMG submission 148598) | Pelagic subsurface seawater microbial communities from Kabeltonne, Helgoland, North Sea - Helgoland_Spring_Bloom_20160331_1 | ecosystem: Environmental > Aquatic > Marine > Epipelagic ... | reverse complement strand
TGTTTGGGTAAGTAGACATGGTTTTTAAACCTTGAGGTGTCACACTAAAACGAATCCTTCCACCTGGGTTATCTAAACTAAAACCAATATATGTTTTTATGTTTGGATATTTTATTGCAATTTCAGGAGCTAATGTAGACGTTTCTGTAACTTGAAATTGTTCCATATTTCCTTTTTTGTCAGGAAAATTTATTACGACCATGGGGTTAGTTCCAATATTTTTTCTTGAGGGCACATCTGCTAATAAAACTTTAAAATTATCCAGATTTAAAGAAAATAATTGATATTTATTTTTGTCAAAATTATTTAAAATAGATGTCTTTTCAGAGGGTGTGTTTTTAATTTTTTCCCAATAAAAAGACTGAGTAAATCCAGTCATAACTATTGAACAAAAAATAATGGTGAGTAAACTTTTTTTCATGGTTTTTAACATTCGATAAAAAAGCATTGGGGCTTCACATCAAATATAATTAAATATTTATATTTACCAACAATGCCAACTAACAAGAAAATTTTACTAAAAGACTTAGGATTAAGAGATTATAAAGATATTTGGGATTATCAAACTTCTTTACTAGATGAAATTATAGCCGTAAAAAGACACAACAGAAAAGAAAACACCCAGAATCCTACTTCAAACTATTTCCTTTTTGTTGAGCATCCTCATGTATATACACTTGGAAAAAGTGGAGACCTAAGTAATCTTTTAATTAATGAAGACCAATTAAGACAAAAAAAAGCTACTTATTATAAAATCAATAGAGGGGGCGACATCACCTATCATGGTCCTGGTCAAATTGTAGGGTATCCTATTTTAGACCTTGAGAATTTTTTTACAGATATTCACAAATACCTTCGCTTCTTAGAAGAAGTAATTATTAAAACATTAGCTGAATACGGAATTAAAGGTGAAAGAAGTAAAGGCGAAACTGGTGTCTGGATAGACACTGACACACCATTTGTTAGAAAAATTTGTGCGATGGGTATTAGAAGTAGCCGTTGGGTAACCATGCATGGTTTTGCTTTAAATGTAAATACCAATCTTGGCTATTTTGACCATATAATACCTTGTGGAATTAAAGGAAAAGCAGTCACTTCCTTGGAAGTTGAATTAGGGAAAAAAATTGATTTAAATGAAGTTAAAAGTAAAATTCTCACTCATTTTAAAGATCTTTTTGAAGTAGAAGTATTTGCATCAGACATTTAATTTTAATTGAGTTGGAACTAGTCTAAATGTTTTTCTGTGATATTTTGTAATACCAAACTCTTTGATAGCATTCCTATGTTCTTTGGTTGGATAACCTTTATTTTTTCTCCAATTATATTCAGGAAATTCTAAATGAATTTTTTTCATAAAATCATCTCTGTAGGTTTTTGCCAAAACTGAAGCTGCTGCTATACTCATATATTTTGCATCTCCTTTTACGATAGTTTGATATGGAATGTTGTAATACTTTCTGAATTTATTTCCATCTACAATAATATATTCAGGAATAATTTTCATATTACTAATAGAACGTTGCATACCCGTAATTGAAGCTTGCAGCACATTTAGTTGATCTACTTCATTGTGATGAACAAAAGAAACACCATATGATAAGGCTTCTTTTTCTATGATTGGACGAAGTATATTTCTTTTAGATTCTGATAATTGTTTAGAGTCGTTTAATAATTTGTGCTTAAAATTAGCAGGTAAAATAACAGCTGCAGCTACTACTGGTCCTGACAAACAACCCCTTCCAGCCTCATCTGTTCCAACCTCTAATTGAAACCCACTAAAATTATTTTTTAACACACTGCCAAATTAACATTTTTTCAAGATAATTATTTGAATTCTTTTCCATTTAAAAGTTTACTTTTGTTTTGCAGAAGATTTTTCAATGAAAAGAATTATTTACTTCCTTTTTCTAGTTAGCCTTTCAACAACGGGTGTTTTCAGTCAAGAAATAAAACCTTTTGACAAGCAGAGGAAAATGAAGGACAAAGGTAATTTTGTGCTAAATGATAGTATTATTCAAGATAATACTGTTACAAAAAAAATTAAATTAAGTGCCAAAACTTTCTATACAGATTATAAAATTTTCTCTTACTATAATGACACTACATATATAGATACAACTCTCAATATCAATAAACATTATAAATTTAATTTTTTAAGAAAAGACAATTTTGGTTTGTTACCTTTTCACAATATTGGTCAAACTTTTAATCGCTTAACATATGATTTTGATAGAATTAGCAATACTCCAGATATAGGATTTTCTGCAAAACAGTTTTCTTATAAAGAAGTTGAAGATATAAATTACTTTGAGGTTCCTACTACCACATCTGAGATTATGTTTTTAACTACCCTAGAGCAAGGTAGATTTTTAGATTCTTTTTTTACCTTAAATTTTTCAAGAAGATTAAATGTCTCCATTGCTTACACAGGATTACGTTCTCTAGGAAAATATAGAGCATCTCTAGTAAGTCAGGGTAATTTTAGAACTACCTTTCATTATGAAACTAAAAAAGGTGAGTATGCCTTAAGAGGACATATTTCAACTCAAGATGTTTTAAATGAGGAAAGTGGTGGTTTAACAAACGAATCGTTAGCAGCTTTTCTGGAAAATGACCCTAATTTTTCAGACAGGGCTAGACTAGATGTAAATTTAATTGACACAGAGAACCTCTTGGAAACCTCAAGGCTTTACTTAGAGCAAGACTATCAACTACTTGCCTCTAAAGATTCTGTGAATCAAAAAGATTTTACTAACCTTAAAATAGGACATGTTTTTGAAAGTAGTAAAAAAGGGTATGAATTCTTACAAAACTCATCTACAAATTTTTTAGGGAATACTAATTTTTCAGGAGAGATTAGAGATGTAGTTAAAAACTCTTTTCTTAAAAATCAATTCTTCTTAGAATTTAATTCTAAATACATTTTAGGAACTTTTAGGGTAAAATCTAGTATCATGAATTATTCTTATGGATATGATAAAATTATCAATCAAACTAGCGGAATTACCAAACAAAAGTTAGCGGGTAGTGCTGCGTCTTTTGGGGCAGACTGGAAAGCTAAAGTGAGTAAATTTCAATTAGATGCTACTGGTGAAATAACTCCAGGATCAGCGAGACTAGCAGGAACCAATCTTCAAGGAAATTTATCCTATAAAAAAGACAGTTTATTTAGCATTAAAGCTAGTGTTCTTTTAAATTCTAAATCTCCAAATTATAATTTCTTACTTCATCAAAGCACCTATGACGAATATAATTGGGATAATGATTTTGAAAACATAAGAACACAAGACCTAGGGTTTCAATTTGATTCTAAGTGGTTAAACACTAACATTCATCTAACTAATATTGAAAACTATACTTATTTTAGTGAAGACAACAAACCAAAACAATATGTAGACAATATTACGTATTTAAAAGTGAAAGTAAATAAGGAATTTACTTACAAAAGATTTGCTTTAGATAATACCGTTATGTATCAAAATGTTAGTGGTGGGTCTTCTGTTTTTAGAGTTCCAGAACTAGTTACTAGAAATACTTTATATTATAGAGATTATTGGTTTAAAGGAAAACCTATGCAGGTTCAAATTGGTGCTACGTTTAACTATTTTACAGCCTATAAGGCCAATGCTTATAATCCATTATTAGCAGAATTTACCCTGCAAAATTCTGAAGATATTGGATTCCCTTCAGTAGATCTCTTTTTTAATGCACAAATTAGAAGAACTCGAATTTTTTTTAGAGTAGACAACGCACTCTCTGACTTTGGAAAAAGAAACTATTTCTCTGCTCCTAATTACCCATACAGAGATTTCACCATAAGATTTGGGTTAGTTTGGAATTGGTTTATTTAGTGGCTAACTGTCTTATTTTAATTCTCAACGCAGCAAATAATAAGGTAGTAAATGGAGACAACCAATTAAAAATTGCATAAATAAAATATTCTCCAACGCTTACTCCTAAAACACCAGAATGATAAGCCCCACAGGTATTCCAGGGTATTAATACTGAGGTAACTGTTCCAGAATCTTCTAGAGTTCTACTTAGGTTTTCAGGAGCCAAGCCTTTTTCTTTAAAAGCTTTAGAATACATTTTTCCTGGTACCACTATCGCCAAATATTGATCCGAAGCGGTGAAATTTAATCCAATACATGTACATACTGTGCTGGCAAACAATCCAAAAACAGAATCAAAAAGTTGTAACATAAAGCTACTAATCTTAGCTAAGGCGCCAATAGCATCCATAATTCCTCCAAAAACCATAGCGCATAAAATAAGCCAAATTGTTCCCAACATTTTTGCCATACCACCTGCAGTAAACAGCTTTGCTAAAATTTCATTGTCTGTTGCTATAGCAGTATCAACTGTTATTGCCGTCATTAATCCTTTGTAGGCCGAATTAAAAGTTAATTCAGTTGCACCTGCAATATTCATGATAATTTGTGGCTGAAAAAATAAAGCAAAAATTGCCGCTAGAAGCGTTCCGGCTAGTAAAGCTATTAAAGGTGGTGTTTTTTTTATGATAAGACCAATTACAATTACTGGTACTAAAAACAACCAATGACTTATAGTAAAAGCCTTATCAATATCTGCTAGCATGGCTGAAGTATCAGCATCACCATTAACAGTAAGTGTAAGTCCTATGATTATAAAAATAATTAGAGTGACTAAAAATGTAGGAACTGTAGTTAAGGACATATACTTTATGTGTGTGAATAAATCTGTTCCTGCCATTGCTGGGGCTAAGTTTGTTGTATCAGACATTGGAGACATTTTATCTCCAAAATATGCACCAGATAGAACCGCTCCTGCAGTCATCCCTAGAGAAATATCTAAAGCTCCTGCAATTCCTATTAATGCAATTCCTACGGTGGCTGAAGTGGTCCAAGAGCTTCCCGTTGCAACAGATATAACCGCACAAATAACTAAACATGCGGGTAAAAATATTGTGGGATTTAAAATCTGTAATCCATAATAAATCATTGTAGGTATAATACCACTCACCAGCCAGGTACCTGCTAAAGCTCCCACCATTAATAAAATGAATATGGCACTAGAAGTTGACTTTACATTCTCTGCAACCTCATCCATCATTCTAGAAAAAGAAACCTTATTTCTAAAACCTACTATAGCTGCTACTGCTCCTCCCATTAATAATATAAATTGATTTGTTCCACTTAATGAGTCATCACCAAAAATAAATACATTATAGGCCAACAACCCAACTAAAATAATAACAGGAATGATTGCCTCAAAAATTGAAAGTTCACTATTCTTTGTAATTTTTTGGTCTTGCATCGTATCAATTTTTGTTTTGTAATGTTACGATTTTAGAAGAAGCTATGCAAATGAAAAGAGTTGGTTACATTTGCACTCATGGATTCAATTACTCAAATTGTTTTAGGGGCTGCATGTGGCGAAATAGCTTTAGGAAAAAAAATAGGAAATAAAGCCATTCTTTTTGGTGCTATTGGAGGTACTATTCCAGACCTAGATGTACTTATTGGAAGTCTATATTATTCTAATGAAATTGATAGCCTAGCTTTTCATAGGGGATTTATGCATTCTATTGTTTTTGCAATTTTAGGAGCCTTTATTTTTGGTTTTATAAGTTCAAAAATTTACGATTATGGGCCAAAAAGAAAAGGGACTACTAACTTAAAAGATTGGATCTGGTTGTTCTTTTTATCTATTTTTACTCATCCAATTCTGGATAGCTTCACTCCTTATGGAACACAATTATTTTTACCCTTTTCGGATTATAGAGTTGCTTTTAATAACATTGCTGTTGCAGATCCGCTATACACCCTTCCCTTTCTAGTATGCATAATTATTGCTATGTTTTTTAATCGTAAAAACCCCACTCGAAGAAGATGGACTAAAGCAGGTCTTTTCATTAGTTCTGCATATATGATCTTTACCATTGGTAATAAATTATATGTAGATCAAACTTTTAAAAGCTCTTTTCAGAAGGTTCATATTAACTATTCAAAATTTAGCACACAACCTACAATTTTAAACAATGTTTTATGGTATGCAGTGGCAGAAACTGACATTAATTACCAGGTAACTTTTTATTCTATTTTTGATAAAAAAAACACCTCGCCTACCTTTATTAGTATTCCTAAAAATCACACACTACTCAATGTAGATCATCCAGATATAAAAACATTACGATGGTTTAGCAAAGATTTTTATGCCTTAGCGGTTTCCAAAACGAGTGATCAAATTATTTACAAAGATTTACGCTATCCATTGTTAGATCAGAACGATCCTAATTCTTCTTTATTTAGTTTTAGATTGGTAAAAGAAGGAAAGAGATGGAATACTAAAAACCTCTCAGAAGAACGCTTTAAAGACCAAAATGCACAAGATTTTGTTGCTGATATGTTTAAAAGAGCTTTCAGAGATTTTTAAGACAGCTACGCTTTTACTCCGGCAAGCACTCCTACTTCCAACATGCATTCTTTCATAATTTGATAGGTTCTTTCAATATTGTTGTCTAAACCAATAGAAAAACGAATTAAACCATCGGATAAGCCCATTTCTTCTTGTTCTTCTTCTGGAATTTCTGAAGAAGTAGATGACCCTGGAGCAGAAAATAATGTTTTATAAAAACCTAAACTCACCGCTAAATATCCTACATTTTTATGCTGCATAGCCTCCATAAGTAAATTGGCTTTTTCTAAAGAACCAGCGTCTATGGTAAGCATTCCTCCATAACCATATTCTGTGTTCATCATGGAGGTAAATAATGTATGTGATGGATGCGATTCTAAACCAGGATATACTGTTTTTACCCCATCAGCTTCAAATTTTGTTGCCAAATAACCAGCATTAAAACTATGCTGCTTCATACGAATGTGTAAAGTTCTTAAATTCTTTAAAACCGATGAAGCACGTAAACTATCCATAGTAGAACCTAATAACATACTAGCTCCGTCTATAACACTTCTTAGTTGGTCTATAAATTCTTGACTTCCACAAACCACACCACCAACTGCATCTGAAGAACCATTTATAAATTTTGTTAAACTATGCACCACAACATCTGCTCCTAATTGAATAGGAGAAATAGACAAGGGTGAAAATGTATTGTCTACCACTAATTTTAAATGATATTTTTTAGCCAATGCAGCTAATGCTTTAATATCTGCTACTTCAAGTAATGGATTGCTTACAGATTCGCAATACAAAACCTTGGTGTTTTTAGTAATTGCGGCCTCCACTACTTCTAAATTTGTAATGTCTACAAAAGAAGTTTGAATAGCTAACCTAGGTGTAAAATTCTTTAAAAATGCATAGGTACCTCCATAAATAGTTCTACTAGAAACAATATGATCTCCGGCACCACATAATTGTAATAATACTGGAGTAATAGCTCCCATTCCAGAAGCTGAAACATTGGCCGTTTCTGTTCCTTCCATAGCAGCCAAAGCTTCCCCTAAAAACATATTACTTGGGGTGGTATGACGTGAATATAAATGACAACCATCTGTATTTCCTTCAAAGGTATCAGCCATTGTTTTTGCCGATAAAAAGGTATAGGTAGAAGAGTCTGAAATAGATGGGTTTACGCCTCCAAATTCACCAAAGTTTTGAAGGTCTTGAATGTTGTCTGCTGGGTTAAATTTCATGGTATGTGTATTTTTATCAAATTTAGCTATAAATAGAAATATTATCAACTATAATACATAATATCAGTTTATTTTTCATTAAAATTTTATAAAAACAAATTTTAAATCTTTATTTTTAAACTTTATAAGAAATTTTTAGATAATTTTTCGGCTAACTATTTTACAAAAAAAAGACAGCGCATTAAAAAAAGCATTCTCATGAAATTAGATGGTACTGATAAAAAATTAATTAGCCTGCTTCAAAACGACAGCAAACAAACTAGCAAACAACTTTCTTTACAGCTAAATTTATCTGTAACGGCGGTCTATGAACGAATTAAGAGATTAGAAAAAGAAGGGGTTATTAAAAAATACATTGCAATTATTGATAAAGAAAAAATTAACAAATCATTTCTTATTTTTTGCCATGTAAAACTCTTACAGCATTCTAAAGAATTCTTGTCTAATTTTGAAAAAGAGATCTTAAAGCTAGCCGAAGTTTCTGAATGTTTTCATGTAAGCGGTGATTACGATTATATCTTAAAAATACATACCTCAGACATGAAAGAATATAGAGAATTTATGGTTACCAAGCTTACTACTATTAAGCATATTGGGAGTACACATTCTACTTTTTCTATTAACGAAGTAAAGTATTCTACTAAAATTGAGCTGTAATCACTAGATTTTTTTTAGTTCTATATAAGTAGTGTGAATTTTTATAATTTCATTAAAAAATTCTTTTAAATAGTGATATTCTTCGGCAGAAAATAGATATTTTTTTAATTGATATCTATAACTTAAGGTTATTTTCCCATCTCTAACATCTCCTACATTTAACAAAAAAGTTCCTCCATTGTTGGGTAATTTAATTCCTTTAGAACTTGGTTTTTTAACTACTTCATATTCTTTTGGTATTCGTAAAGTTAAAATATAGGTATACTTTATAGAATGCCCAAAATCTACTGGGTAATTTCTAGTCTTAAATTTAAATGGATTTTCAGAAATTCTGTAGTATAAGAATGGGTTAATTAATATTCTACCATTAGAATATTCTGGCTGATCTGATTCAATTTTTAGCTCTTCTACTAAAGATTTCTCTAGCTCTTTAAAATTTTCAATTTTATACTCTTCAATCTCCAGATCAATAGAAGTGTTTTCTAAGTTTTCTAGATAGCTACTCTCTCCATTATCACTGTATTCATGCCGTGTTTCAAGAGCGTGATATCCTTTCTTTTCAACATTAATACTACCTGTAAACATAAGAGTAGTATCCATTGTAATAGTTGCCATAATTTTGGTAGAGGCATTCTTCATTGGTTTTATAAGCTCCCAATAACTTCCTTTGTCAAAATCTAAAACTCTCCCATCTCCATTCAAACACCTTAAAGGAATTTGCCCAAAAAATAAAAACTTATCTGTCGCATCCAAAAAATATGTTTTATTGTTGATAACAGCTTTTACAAGTGCATAATTAAAATCTGTTCTAACCGGATATAACTTTGTTGGTACGGCTTGATCTCTTGTTGAAATCATGACTATATAACAATCAATATTAACAGCTTTTAAACTATTATAAAGAGATAAGTTAATCGCATCAACACTCCCTGTTCTTTCTTCATAAACATCTTTAATTTTAATTTTTTTTTTGGTCCAATATCGTTCGTTCCAATTAAATCTGTCTTGAATAAGTTTATAAACAAGCTTGGCTCTTTCTAAATCATCTTCAGTTTCAACTATTTTTTTTGGAAGTTTATTTTTAAAGAATTTTTTCTTTGCTATTTGCCCATCAAAAAAATCATTTTTAAAACTTCTATCTACGTCTTTCCAAGTTTTAGAAAATTTAATAATACTACCGTCCGTTCTGGATATAGAAATTAAATCGAAAGAGATTCTAGAAATAAAATTTTCTTTACTTAGCATATAATCCTCCTCTTTAAATGCTGGTATATTGTCTATTCCATATAATATATTGGCACAATCTCCTCTTCCTACTCTAGGGACATGCAAGCAATTTTTTTCTACCTTTTTATCATTTCTATCGAGTTTAAGGTACCCCGTGAGTCTTATTTTATATTTATAATTCCCTAAATACGAAATTGTAAAATCACTTTTCAATTTTGGAATATCAGATTGAAAATACCAATCATCAATTCTAGAGTATGGAGAAATTACACTGTATTGATACTCAATTACAGTACCCTCTTTAATTGCTGGAATTGTAAAAGTAACTTCTGTCCAGTTCTTATCTATGTCTTTGGTATAAACATCAGAAGCCAATAGTTTTGTTTTTACAATATTTCCATTTTCTAAGTTGTAGGAATACGCCTCTATTTCTCTAATTTTCTCTTTTTTGTATAGCTTTACTTTTATAGTAGCTCTATGAAAAGAAGTGTTATCAAACAACTTAATTCTATAATAAAAATCAGTTTTAAAATCTAAGTCATATTTTTCTGACAAATACGTGTTTGCGTGTTCATAAAGTACCAAAGCATTTGCAGTAGTATCTTTGTCATAAGATGCTAATTGCAATTCTGCTATACTAGTTAGCCCAACCTTTGTTGATCTTTTTTTCTGTGAAAAAGACACAACACTCACCATTAGTAAACATAATAGGATCTTATTTTTCATTATTTTTTTATTATTACAATTTTCTCTGATTGTTTTTCAACTACTTGATTATAAAACTCTTTAAGTTCTTTATAAAAAATTGCAGGAATAATTGGGTAATTTAATTGTACTATTGACGTTATTTTAAGCTTTTCTCCGCTCTGAGAAATTTGATACCTCAATACTCCAAAATTATCTGTTAAGTTAATGGACAAGGATTCTGGAATAGATTCTACTTCATACCCTTTTGGAATTGTTATAGAAACATTGCTTTTTTCCCTCCATGTTGTGCCAAAATCTACAGGGTATTTTCTATCATCTATCTTAAAAGGATTTTCTTTCTCGGCCAAGAATAAAAGTGGAGTAATATAAATTTTATCATTAATTTCCTCAACTAAATCATCGCTGAAAAATTTTGTAGTTATAGAAATTGGTTTTTCTGACGTTGTTTTATTTTGAATCTTAAATCTTTCTGTTTCAATTAAATTATTTTCTTCTATCTCTTCAATAACTTCCTCTTCTTTTAAACTACTGTACTTATTCCTGAAGGTTAACGCGTTTAAATTCGTGTATTTCTTTCTCAACATACCAGTAGCCTCTAAATCTTGATTAATTATTACTGAAATAAAATTATCTTCAGAACTAATTTTTTCTGGTGCTAAATTTACCGATAAGGAAGTGCCATCTTTTTTAACCAACCTACCTTCCCAATTGATTGCTCTTAAAGGCAATTGATTAGGAACTGCATAGAATTCAGTAGCATCCAATAAAATAATTTTATTAGAGATAATTACCGATGCAATCACATAATTAAAACCCTTAAGTGTTGGAAAGAAAAAAACACCATTTGCTCTTGTGCTTACTAAAACTGGGTTTGCTTCTAAACCTGCATAACGCAGCATAGAAACTAGATTTAGATTAATATCTGCCACATTGCCCTCACCATCTTTATATGATTTTCTTGTTCCACTGGAAGTGTATTTACCGTTACGACGATTCCATTTAATTTTAGACTTAACAAATTGATAAATAGTTGTTATTTTTTGAGAATCGTTTGTAATTCCGTCAAGTAACGAGGATAATTCTTCTTTATAATGACTTTGTTTATCTATTTCACTTCCAAAACTGGGAGATTCAAATATTTTTTTAGATACTCTTTCCCAAGTAGTAGCATATGGATATTCTCTATCACCAGGATAGTGATATTTTATTAATTCAAATTGACAGGCAGACCTGTAATTATTTATATTATTAACATAAGGCTCTTTCTCAAGCGCTGGAATATTCTCTTTTTTTATTGTGTAATATTTTTCTTTTAAATCTACACTTCCTGAACTTCGCTCTGTCCTAACTTTCCCAGACTGAACCGCTGATCTTTTTGAAAAATTAATTGTTTTATTAACAAAGCTTTGTTGAACATCTACATATAAAAAGCCTTTCAAATTAGTTTTAAATTTGTAATATTCTGGAACTTTAACAATAACATCTAATTTTTTAATAGGGATTGTATGCTGAAGAATAACATCGTCTATAAATGTTTCATAAGGAGATTCAATTTTATATTTCCATTCTACAATGGACCCTTCTGATAAATTAGGCATCGTAAACTTTACATGAACTCTACTTTCACTAGATTTTTCTTTAAAAATGTCTTTTTTATCTAATTTATACTTGATTATTTTACCATCAACCAACTCATATGTTAGACCTTTGATTCCTATAATTTTTTCGTCATTACCCCCACTTGTATATAAATATTCGTTCTTTGTTCCGTAATCAAATCCTTCTTTAGCATACAATTTTACTCGTTCATGAACTTCTGTTATTAATTTCCATCCTTGATCTCCGTTATATAGATAAGACACCTCTTTATTCTTAAACAAATAAGCTGCATTGGCTGTAGAATCTGAAGGATAATATTTTTCTTCAAGTTCTGACTTAGAAACTTTTCCAAATTTGTAGACTTGGGCATAATTTTTGGAAATTAATAATAAAAATAACAACAATAAATAGATTTTATTTTTCATAATTTATAGTTAGGTAGTTTATCCAATTAAGGCTTTGTTAATACAATTTTCTCTGATTGTTTTTTTATGAATTCTGCGAAAAATCCTTTTAGTATCTGATAATAGTCCTTATTAATGGTCGAACTATTAAATTTTAATAACGATAAAACTCTTATTGTTTTACCACTTATTATAACTTTATATTTAAAGATTCCTAGATTATTTGGTAAAGACAAAGCTTTTGTTTCAGGGATAGACTCAATATTATAATTAGATGGAATCTCGATAACTATAGTATGCTTTTCCTCCCAAGGTGATGAAAACTCAATTGGGAATTTTCTCTCCTTTAATTTAAATGGATTAGAACTATACCCATAAAACAAAAGTGGTTTTATATACATTTTTTGATTAATTCTTTCTACTAAATCTTCACTTGAAAACTTGATTATTCTAATAATCGCTTTTGAAACATTTTCTTTATTATTAATTTTAAAATTTTCAATATCTATAGCATATTTCTCCTCTAAGTCAGAAATTAACTGTGGCTGATCAATTTTATTATAATTATTTCTATATTCTAGAGCTTCTAAACCAATAAATTTATCTCTGGTAATTCCCTCCAAAAAACCTTCATTATTAATTTTTACTGATGCAGTACTTTCCTTTTTTGATAAAGCTCCTGAGGTTAAATTTATCCATGATGAATTTCCATCTTGCATAATTAAACGCCCATTCCAATTTAGTGCTCTCTTTGGTAATAAATTCGGATAACTATAATACTCGCTAGCATCTAACAACATAATTCTATTTTCAATAGTTACAGCACTTATTAAATAATTAAATCCATTTCTTGTAGGAAAAAAAGGAATTCCATTTGACTGGGTACTAACAAGAACTGGATTTGCTTCTAAGCCAGCCTCTCTTAAAATTGATGTAAGTAATAAATTTATAACTGCAACATTACCAGAACCTTCCTTGTATGCTCTTTTTAACGTTTTATCTAAATATATACTATTATATCCATTCCATTTTACCTTTCGTTTGACAAACTGAAATATATTCATTAGTCTTTGATAATCATCTTTTGTCCCTTCAGTTAACAACTGCAAATCATCGGTATAGTAGTTTGAAATAACAAGCTCCCTTTCATAATTCAGATTTGTATAAATATTTTTTGCGACATCAGACCAAGAAGTTGTATAAAATTTAGCTCCTTCATTAGGATATTTAATAAAATCTATTTCAAAATCAATGCCAGCTCTGTAATTATTTATATTATTTACAAAAGGCTCATTATCTTTAATTGCTGGAATATTCTCTTTCTCATATTTGCTAATATTTATCGTATAATTTGCTTTAAAATTTTGATATGAGGAGTATCCGCCGTGTGCTCTAGTTGATTCTTCTTTGGAGGTTCTACTAATAACTTGTTTCACTTTACTTTTTTCTGGATTTATAAAATAATACCCTCTAATTCTATTTTTAAAATTAAAAAATTCTGGAATCTCTATTTTAGAGATCATTTTCTTAACAGGGATATTATGCTGAAACTTTAAGTCATCTATAGTTCGTATAAACGGAGATACTAATTTATATTCTATTTCAATAACACTACCTTTCTTAATGTTTGGTAGTGTTACTTTTTTTTGACTAAAATATTTATTGATTTTTTCATCAAAAATATCATTTTTTGAAATTTTACTCTTTATGATCTTTTCCTTATTAAGATTATAAGTAACTGCTGTAATTGAGGTCACCTTTTCATTATTTGAAGCATCTGGCTTGTAATAAGGTATTTTTCTGGTGGCTTCGTTAAATCCTTCCTTTGAATAAATTTTAATTCTATGATGATATTGATTAATTATTCTGAAGCCTTTAACACTACTGTAATCATAAAAAGTTCTCCTTTTTCTATACAAATATGCAGCATTGGCTGAAGAATCCAAAGGATAATATTTTTCTTCAAGTTCTGACTTAGAAACTTTCCCGAATTTATAATCTTGAGAATTGACAGTAGTTTCAATAAAGAAAACTATCAGTAGTGTTAATGATATTCTTATCATAATAGAAAGGCATTTGATTAGTTAGTTTTAGTAAGAGAAATTCTTACATTATCGTATTTAGCAATAGATTTTCTAAATTTTCTATAGTCTTTGTAGTCCTCTTTTGGATACTCTCCTGCTTTGATTAAAAGTTCTTTCTTATAGATAAAAGTAGTGGCATCAATTTTAGTAAAGCTTACTTTATAACTTCCAAATTTGGTTGTAATATATTTTCCTTCTGGTAAGCCTGTAAAAGTATATCCTTTGGGTATGGTATAGGTATACTGGTCTATGTCTTGGTAGCCTCTAGAAATTATAAGTGGCAAAGTACGGTTTCTATACCTTTTAGGAACAAAAGATTCTCTATTAAACATATTAACTCTAAATAAATAGTCATTTTGATTAATCGTTGCATAGTCATTAATGGAGGTCTTCATTTTTTCTGTAAAAATCACTGAATCTTTGTCATTCTCTAATGCAACTGAATTAATTTCTAGATTGTTATTGTAAGACCAATCCTTTGTTTTGTAGTGTTTTTTTAAATCTTCTTCAGACATTGAATCATACCTGCTTTTTTGATCATACTGAATACCATGGGAAACTCTTTCTAAACTGGCTTTTACACTTCCATCTTCATACAATTGAATAGATCCATCTATAGTTTGTAAATTATCTTCATTAAAATAGGCAGGAGTTCTTTTAATAATACCCCCTTCCGGAGTAATCACCAATACGTCTCTATCATCTGTAAAGTCACCTAAAAACCCAAAAGGGATGGTCTGACTGGTACATTCTAACCAAATGTCATTTCCATTATTTGGGATATTTAAAATGGCATGATTTCCTTGCATTGAAGAAAAATCTTTAACAATATTTCTTTTCTGCTGAGCATATACTAGTGTAAAATATGATTTCACACCAACAGCATCTAATAGTGCTTTTGTATAGTTGGTTAAGCCTTTACAATCTCCATAACCCACCTGGTCTACCTGATTGGCAGCAATGGGTTCCCAACCACCAATCCCAACCTGAACACTTATATATCTTGTTTTATCTTGTACAAACTTATATACAATTTTAGCTTTTTCTATAGGGTCTGTGATATCAGCTACCAAACTTTTTATTTTCTCAATCGTAGACACATCTAAGATATCTCTATCCTGTATTAATTTTCGATGCATCCATTCTCCAAACTCTTTCCAATTAGAAGCTCTTCCTGTTACTTTTTTTAAGGCAAATTCATTTGAGGCTACCATTAAATGTGGCATGTACTCTAAATAAGAGCTACTTAAATTTTCTGGCTTTAATGCTTTTTGATTCTTAATAACATAGTGTACATTAGCCCCTGAAGACAAATTTTCTATCGGGTATCCCTCAAAACTTTTTTCTTTGGTTCTTAATTTAATCTTTAATGGATTGTTCAGTATGTAAGTACTCTTTTCTACCCCAACATAATAACCATTGTTTGGAATCCACCTAGGAATAAATCCTGTAGAGGATGTTCTGTATTCAGATTCAAAAACTAACGTATACGGATATGATATTGGAGTATAGTCAATATATTTTACTCTAGAGTCTGAATACAAGGTTCCTCCACTAACAGCACTTACATCTACAAACTTCCCTTTAGAGTACTTTTTTATTTCGTTGCCAAAAGCATCGTAAATTTTTGCAGATAGTTTGGTGATTTTTGTATCATCATCATAAGCTTCAACAATTCTAGCATCTACATTTCCTTTTTTGTTTAGAACCGTTACTACCTGCCTATTTTTAACAAGCATTCTATCTACAGCTTCTATCGTTATTTCTATAGAATTGTCTCTAAAAACAGCATTTGCATTCTCTTTTAGATGAGGAGGTACGCTCAGTGATGATAGTTTGTTAGTTTGTGAAAAAGATGAAATTGTAAGGAGGAGGTTAAGTCCAAGCACAAGGTGTGCTAGATTTTTGGTCATAAATTTTTTTCCAAATATAATAAAAAAGCCCAAAACATAGTTTTGGGCTTTTTTATTATTTGTTTGAATGTGATCCGTCACAAAATCCTTGTGAGTCTGATGTGTTTCCACATCCACATTTTGGTCTGTCGATTTTTAAAGTTTTCATATGTGTTAATTTTGATATTATTTAGTTACTACTGTGA
>Ga0206125_10003120_pt1 | contig 16440 bp, 12 predicted proteins | sample Helgoland_Spring_4_FD_148598 | JGI IMG/M metagenome (GOLD analysis project Ga0206125, IMG submission 148598) | Pelagic subsurface seawater microbial communities from Kabeltonne, Helgoland, North Sea - Helgoland_Spring_Bloom_20160331_1 | ecosystem: Environmental > Aquatic > Marine > Epipelagic ... | reverse complement strand
GGGTTGTTGTTTAATAAATTAATTCTTTCTTCAGAAATTTCATCTCTTAAAATAGCATGCCTATGAGAAAAAGTACCTCTTTCAACATCTTGACCAGAAATACGAACATTAAAACCTTCTTCTAATAAACTACCATAAGCAAGATTTTCTGCCATGCCCCAATCTAACGTATTGGTGTCGAAAACCATTTTTGACCTTCCTTGTAAAATACGTTCTGCTTTTCTAACAAACTGAACATTTTCTGGAACAGTAGATACTACTTTAGCAATATGTTTTAATTTATCTACTGGATAGGTAGTATTTTCTGTCTGTAACATCGACCTCAACCGCTGACGCTCAAACCCTTTCCAAGTAGATTGCATAAACTCTTTAACTTTAGAGGTTTTTACTTTTTTAGATTCGTTAAATTCTGTTTCTAATAGTTCCTTAAAGTCTGTGGTTACTTTTTGAAGGTATTCAGAATTTATGGTGTTCTCCTCCAATAACTGAGCTGCATAAAGATCCTTAACATTTTTATGTTTAGAGATTGCTTTGTATAATTTAGGCTGTGTAAAGCGAGGTTCATCGCCTTCATTATGACCGTATTTTCTATACCCTAATAAATCTATAAAAACATCTGTTTTAAATTTCATTCTGAAATCTAATGCCATCTCCATGGCATGACAAACAGCTTCTGTATCATCTGCATTTACGTGTAATACTGGAGATAGAGTAACTTTAGCTACATCTGTACAATACGTACTGGAGCGGGCATCTAGATAATTGGTCGTAAAACCAATTTGATTGTTGACCACTATATGAATTGTTCCTCCAGTTTTATAGCCATTTAACTTAGCCATTTGAGTAACCTCATAGGCAATTCCTTGACCAGCAATGGCTGCATCTCCGTGAACTATAATGGGAAGAATTTTACTTTCGTCTCCGTTGTATTTTCTATCTATTTTGGCTCTTGCAATTCCTTCAGCAACTGCCGCAACAGTTTCTAAGTGTGATGGATTGGGAACCAAATTCATTTTTATTTGTTTTCCGTTTCTAAATGTTTTACTGAGAGTTAATCCTAAGTGATATTTTACATCTCCATCAATATTTGTGTCTTCAAAGTCTTTTCCTTCAAATTCACTAAACAAGTCTCTAACAGGTTTCTTAAAAATATTTACTAAGGTATTTAAACGACCTCTGTGAGCCATTCCTAAAACACATTCTTCAACTCCATATATCTCAGCTGCATTTCTTAAAGCTACACTAATCCCTGGAATTAAAGCCTCCCCTCCTTCTAATGAAAATCTTTTTTGACCTACATATTTTGTTTGCAAAAAACTCTCAAAGGTAACTGCTTGGTTTAGTTTTGATAAAATATACTTTTTTGCGTCTTGAGTGTAATTTGGGTGGTTGTCATTTACTATGAGTCTATCTTTCCACCATGTTAATTTTTCTGGATTTCGCATATACATATACTCTACTCCAATAGAGTCACAATAGGTTCTCTCTAAATGTCCAATAATTTCAGAAAGCTTTTTTGGACCTATCCCAACAATTTCTCCTGCATTAAAAGTACTGTCTAAGTCGTTTTTAGAAAGTCCAAAATTTTCGATATTTAACGTAGGGGTGTATTTTCTTCTATCTCTAACCGGATTGGTTTTGGTAAATAAGTGTCCTCTTGTTCTGTATCCATTAATTAAATCTACTACTAGAAATTCTTTTCTAACAGATTGTGGAACTTCTACTAATGGTTCAGAATCATCTGTCAGAGAGAAATTTTCATTAGCTAAGTCGTAGCCTTGGAAAAAACTTCTCCAGCTTGGCTCTACAATGTCTGGATTTTGAAGATATTTATCATACAAATCGGCTATATAGCCAGTATGTGCTGCATTTAAAAAAGAAAACTTATCCATAAATATAGATTACTATGTATCTAAGCTAATAATTGTCTGTAAAAATACAACTTTTACAAAAAATAGCGATTTATTTAGGCACTTAAATATTACTGAATAAGGTTTAATCCAATGTTGTTAAAATAGCCGTAAAGAAGATAAACCATTTATAGTTTTTAATGTTTCATAAAACAAAAGTTTAATTGGGTATTTTTTATAAAAAAGTTTTTGTGCTTTTTGTAAAAGATATATATTTGCAAACGCTAAAATAAATTTTATTTAAGCAAACTCCTCCTTAGCTCAGTTGGTTAGAGCATCTGACTGTTAATCAGAGGGTCCTTGGTTCGAGCCCAAGAGGGGGAGCAAAAAGGTTTACAGAAATGTAAGCCTTTTTTTAATATAATTTAAAAAGTAATGTTTTTAGTTTTTACTCTCCTTTAAGTAATTTTTTAAATGCCTCTAAATCAAACTCATTCCCGTAAAACAGTGTACTTCATTTTCATAATATCTGCTGCTATAAGAACTGCCGTTTTTATTTCATCTTCTGAAGCTCCTACTCTTTTAAGCTCAGCTATCTGATAAGGGATACAGTATTGACATTTTACCGCTGCCGATGTTCCAGGAGCTACTAAATGAGCTTCTTTTTCAGCTATAGCTCCTTCTTTATATAAGCCCATTTGAGCTTTAAAATAAGTTGTCGAATTTTTAAGTATTGATTCAGGATAAACATCTTAAGTTAGCAGCAGTAATTTAGAACCTTAAAGCTGATACAAAATCGTTTAATTCTTTGAATGAAGGACAGTTGTTTTTCATTATTTCAATTGATACATTTTCAGCTATCCTTTCATTGTGTTTGGTTATGTACAAAATATTTTTATCCGAACAACTGTAAATCGCATCCCTAAGCTTTCCTTTCGGTGAATTAATGGTTTCTGGTTTTCCATTAAACTTAGGTAATCTTTTAAGTTTAAAAGTCTATTTAAGACCTTTTTTATCTGATAATAACCAAGCCTCTAGTTCTTCTATTGGGATACAACGTTTTGGCTAAGCTGCGTTTTAATGCAGTTTAGGTTTTGTTGTATGCCGTTTTTAATTCGTTTTCTATGTTCTCTAAATATATCTTATCCATTGGGTTAGAGTAAGAATCGAACATTCTACTCTGTCTAATATAAAGCTGTTTTGCTTTTTTTAAGCATGATTTATATTGAGTATGTTTATTTAATTTTTTAAACGTCAAAGCCAAATAATACTGATTTTCAGCTAATTCATTGTCTTTTGATTGCTTCTCAAATAATTCAATTGCCTTATTAAAGTTTTCAGTTTCTAAATAAAGAACTCCCAAATGTAAATAGTCGTATGCTCCTACAAAATTATCTTCTTCGTTTAGTATAATTTGTTTTTCAATTATCTCAATCGCTTTTTCTTTTTCTCCAATTGCTTTGTAGCACAAACCTTTGGTAATATTTAAATGATATGTTCCGTTTTGTGATTGTCCAATATCATAATCTACTAAACTATCCAATTTTTCAATATCTTTGATTGCACCTTTATAGTCTCTGAAGAATTGATAGCGGCACCAACCTCTATAACCTAAATGTTCTTTTGGTTTATATTCAACTGCTTTATCAATAAGTTTTTTCCAAGTTACAAAATCTCCACTTTTTAGATATGCGATAGATTTTGCCCAATAAGCATAGTCAAATGTTGGGTCAATTTTCAAGGATTCGTCCAGAACAGTTTGATATTCTTTACTGAATTGGTAATGTCCTTTTATTTCCATTGCTTTTTTGCAGGCATCATATTTCAAGGTATCTCCATAATATTTGTAAGCTTCGCAATTTGGTTGGGCAAACACGCTTAAAAAAGGAAACAATAGTATTAAAAGATTAAAGTATTTCATTAAGGCAAAATTTCTGTTAGTTGTCCGTCTGTAATTTTGAATATTAGATACATATAATAATCAACTGGCACTTCGTTTCTTTTAAAAACTTCCCAATTTTCGATTCCTTTAGTTATGTTTAGAAGTTGATAAACGATTTTTTTTTCAAACTCTTTTTCTTGATAATCGTAATCCGATTGTAAAACTCTATACCTTCCTGCTTGTCCCTCACAGTTTACAACAAATCGAATTCTTATTAGTCCATTTTCTTTTTTGTCTGATATTGGTTGATATTTTGATTTGAGCATGTTTATAATTTTCGATTTTTCTCCGCTATAAACAGGTCCTTCACCCAAATTGAAATATTGAAGAATTTTATCGTCTCCATTGCAAACTTTAAATTCTGTTTCGTCTATTTGGTCATTTTGCTCAATGTCTCCAACCCAACGCAAATATTCTTCTTTCTCGCTGGTTTTTTTTTCTGATTGACAGCTGCAAAGAATAGAAAATAATAGTGTTAATTTTAAAATTGATTTCTTCATTCGTTTAGTTCAAATGTCTAGTCCTGAAATATGGCTACAGGTTAAAATTGAATTTACGCTGATAATTTATATACCATATTAGGTGTTTTATAGTCTAAAGATAAATGTAATCTTACTTCATTGTATAAATTAATTGCATTTTTTGCAGCTCTTTTGGCGTGTGCTATGCTATCAAAGGTTTGATCGAGATAAAACTCGTCTTTAAGGATACCGTTTACGCGTTCAGCAATGGCATTTTCGTAGCAATGGTTTTCTTCGGTCATACTAATGTTGATGTTGTTTCTCTTTAAAATTTGTGTGTAAACATTGCTACAGTATTGTATTCCTCTGTCAGAATGATGTATAAGCTGTTTAATGTCTTTAGCTTGGTATAAGGCTTTATTAAGCGCTCTGACGCAACCTTTTAGTTCTAGGCTATCACTAAGATCATAACCAACTATTTTACGGGAGTGTACATCTGTTATTAAAGCTAAATAACAAAAGCCTTTTATGGTTCTGATGTATGTAATATCAGATACCCAAACTTGATTTGGTCTTATCACTTTTACGTCTTTTATGGTGTTATTGTATTTATAAAATCGATGGTAAGAATTTGTTGTTCTTGCACTGGTTTTCTTTCTAAGTGTTAGCATATTATGTTTTCTAAGGACATTGAATAAAGTATCTCTACCGACTTTAAGATTTGCTTTCGTAAACTCGTTATCTAGTGACACTTTAAGTTTACGTACGCCTTCTCTTGGAAGGGATCTGCGTCTTTTGTGTACTATTTCTATAATGTTTTGTTCGCGTTTTAAACGCATATCAGCTCTAGCTTTGTATTTATAATACGCATCACGTTTAAGTCCAAAACAATGGGTTATAGTAGTTAAAGAAGCAAATCCCTTAGATTTCACTTTGGCTTTAATTAAGGCTTTATAGGTAGCTTTTTTTTTAGTTCACTAACAGATTTGTATCCTAGATCCTCAGCAGCTACTTCCAGGTAAGAATCTAATACCATAGCATCTAGATCCTTTTTAAGTAATAGTTTTTTAAGCTGTTGAATCTCTTTTTGAAGTGCCTTGATTCTTGATATTTCGTCTTTTGTTTCCACTTTTACTCTGGTGTTCATTAAGTCTTTACGATTGTACTTTTTAATCCATTCATTGACCGTTATAGGAGCAATAGCGTAGAGTTTACAAAGTTCGCTCTTTGTGTGTTTTCCTTTACTAAGTTCGTCTAAAATTTTTAATTTAAAAGGTTCTGAATACCGTCTAATTACTTTGTCATTTTTGTACATAATGTTTAAAATTATGTAGCCTTTATTCAGGACGGGTCAAAATTACTTGCAACGTTGTTGTATATGGTTTGTTGCGTGTTTCAAGCAACTAATTTAGTAAATAATTACCGACCAAGAAAGTTCGCGATGGCTTTCGTAAGTAGGCTAGAACTAGTAATAAATTATATACGGCTTAAGTTAGCAATCTATTAACTTTAACAGCTAATCATAAAGAACCTAAGAGATGAATAAGGTTATGATATACGTAGAGACTTTAAGATTATTCTAATTTCATAAATTGTCTCTTTTTCCTACCAGAACTCATCATTAGAAAAATATTGTTTTCAAAAGTGCCATAATAAGGTAAATAATAGGTGTTACCTTTGTTGTTTTGTATTTTGTTATAGGTAACTTTTCCACTATTATTATATGTAAAGTCGTAAAGCGCGCTAGATTCAAACCAACCTTTTGACACTTTAGTTCTTCCATCTTTCTTTTCATTTAGGTTTTTGCCAGAATTGAGTATAACATGTAATTCATCATTTTTTATAAAGGCATTATACGATGGTGATTGCGCTTTTTTAAAGACACTCCTTGACCAATCTAATTTCCCGTTGTTATCAAATTTCATTATTAAAATATCATCGTAATGATACGTTGTTTGCCAATAACCTCCACCATTCATTCCGTTTGAAATATACACTTGAGTAATGTAAAACTCTTCGGCTAGTATATAAGTATTTCCATTAGAATCTAATAATACATAATCTATATAAAAAGATTTAAGTTCTTTCCCCTTTTTTTTCTTTTTTAATGCTTTACGATAGCCATATAGGTCTTCATAAACTTGTTTAGGTAATTCGAAATTTTCAGGCTTTACAACTGCCATTGTGATTGGATTAACCAAAAAACTACAACCGCCTTTTATTCTTCCAACTCTGGTGGTTGAGTAAAACCCTAATAACTGAATGTCTTTGTTTAAATTGTTAATTACTAAAGATTGGATGTGTAAATCGTCTCCCAAATTAATTTTTAAATCTTTATTTGAAGCCTTATCAACTTTAGAAAGTGTGAATTGATAATTAGCTTCACCACCTTTTTTTTGATTTTTCCCTTTTTTAAACAATTTGCCTAAGACATAGACTGTAGCTTGGTCATCTATAGCTAAATCGTTGGGTTCGTAATATTTATCTGTATGTTTTTGGTAATCTTTGGTATACATTAATTCAAAGGTATTTGTATTGTAAACATGTACTTTATATGCGTTAGCATTTTTCTTAATATTATCGGTTACTATAACTAAATATTGACCATTTGGTGAAATTGCTACATTGGTTTCTCTTTTACTACTGCCAGAAAATAAAGCTTGGTTTTTTTCAACAGTTGCAACAAATAATTTAGTTTTTTTATAAGATTTTGAAACTAGATTTAGAGTGTGACAGTAAATTACACGCTCTTTCTTTTTAGGTGAAAAAACCGTTATAAAATCAATAACGTCATTATAAGCTACATGGCCAATATATCTTTCTTTTTTAGTACTTTCTATTATTTGATTATGAATTTTATTAAGGTTTTCATCAAAAACATCAAACATAAAATTCTTTTTACTTGTTCGTAAAACAGCTGTGTTATTTTTTTTATTAGTATATAATGCTAATACAGTTTTTGCCTTTTCTTTGTCTTTAAACTCAAGACTTTCTGACACTTTAAGTTTTGTGGATTGTGCAAAAATTATATTATTTAGAAAGCAACAGGCAAGTATTAAAAAAACTTTTTTCATTTGTTTTAATCATTTTTTAAACACAAATTGAGCGATTTATGTTTTTTTTATTGGTTTTCATAAGTGACTGTAATTAATTGATTAATTTTTAGTCAACCTATTTCAGGAAAGTTCAAAGATTGTAATTGATATAACGGGGAGTACAACTAAATAAAACCTTGCTTTTTTCATAATTAACCTATTTTACAGTAAGATATAAATCTTTTTAAAAAAATCTAATACTAACAATTTTAATTCATGTAAAACTAATTTTTATTTTTTTCAAATTGATAAATTTCTCTACCTAATGCCGCTAAAAAAGGAATTCCTAGTTGATCGTACTCATAGTTATTATCATTGAAAATTTCATTTTTATTTGTTAAAATTGTTGCTGTTAAAAAAAACTCTATCCCGTTTCTATCTTTTACATAGGCCACATCTGTAGTGGTTCCATAAGCCAAGCCAACTTTATTGTAGACTCTTGTGGTATTTGTCATTTCTCCTTTTTTATCTCCATAAATAAAGAATTTACCATAGCTATCAAAGAAAGTTTCCCTATCATAAAACGGAATAGTTACCTCATTAGGAGTTCTACTCATCCAATATCTCAAAAAGAAATAATCTTCTTGTTCAATCTTAAATTGTTCATTTTTACTAAATAGCTTTGGAAAAATTATTCGTTTAAGAATTTGATGTAGTGCTTCTATTGAAGCATAATTTTTTTCTGAAAAATCCATAGACTCCTCAATTACAGTTCCATCTTTCACATATCCTTTACCTTTCAAAACTCCCTCTAAATGGGTATTCTTTATTTTTTGGTTAGATATAATAGGGGTCTGATTATAAATAGTGTCTCCCCTCTGATTAAAAAAAATAAAATGAGGCGTACTGTTCTTATTCTCAGCGTCTGAAAACTTATGTGACAACTTAAAATTTGGAATACCAATACTATGAATAGCTTTATTAGCATCATCTCTGCCTATGAAATCAAATAGATAATTGTATGCAGTATTATCACTAACTAAAAAAATCTTTTTTATCAAATGAGCAATTGTCAACTTGGTATTGGGATGAGTAGCATCAGTTTTTTTAATGATATTTTCACTGAATAAAACCGTAAAGGGTGTATCTGGTGTAATTGGTATTCCTTGTGATTGAAGTTTTCTTATTTTCTGGAGCGCAAGAATTGCCACAGGAAGTTTTACTGTGCTAGCTGGATAAAAATAGTGCTTAGCATTTTCTTGAAACGTATGCCTTTCAAATTTTGGCTTTCCTAAAGAATCTCGGTGAATTCTAGTAAATAAAATTTGTACTTCATGGCTATTTATGTCTGAAAGCACTTTTTTTATGATTGGTTCTTTACTTTCCTGTAAAATTTCATAAATCAGTGAAGAGTTTTTGGTGTTAGAGTTACATCCAATTAGAAAACCCATTAAAAATAATAGCCTTAAAATTTTAATATATTTAGAAATACTCATTCCTTCGAAGATATACTTTTTTAGTGTATTATTTTATCCCTACAACCTAGTTAATAAAGAAGTTGCCTTTATCTTAATCTCTACTTAATAGACTTCTGTTGTTGATTCGAAAGTCTCATCATAATCTTTTCTCAGCGTTCCCATTACTCTGTCCCAAAACAACAAGTACAATCCATAATTTCCATCAAATTTTTTATGATGTAGGTTATGAGCTACAGATGTATTAATCCATTTGCCTAACCAATGCTTATGGAAACCTTTAGGGTAAATTTCAAAACCTAAATGACCATAAACATTATACAAAATCTGAAAAAGAAAAAATAGTCCTAGAGCTGGTGCATATAAAGGGATTGTAAATGCTAAAAAAGGATGAATTCCTACTTCAATAATTGCTTCAAAAGGATGAAAAGCATAAGCTGTCCATGGCGATGGATTGGTAGATTTATGGTGCACTAAATGGACGTGTTTAAAAACTATTGGATGATGCATTATTCTATGCCACCAATAAAACCAAGTATCATGAACAAAAAGCATCCAAAAAAATGAGAGAAATAAATAAGGATACCCATATTCTTCTATGTCTTTATAGGTGTTGGTAAGATGATTAAATTTAACAAACGTAAAAATAATTACAGTTGCAAAGATGGTAATGGTTATTAAAGACCAGAAGATATCTCTTTTGTAATCCGTTAGTTTTGGAATCTTTTGCTGAATCTTTCTGTACCAAAGTGGTTTCTTTAATATCACATAAAACAAAGCAAAGCTTATACTCGCAAATGAAAAGTATCTAAACAATATGGTAGAAGTTACTTTGGTCCAAATTTCAAAAGTGATGTTCATTTGACTAGAAATTTTTAGCGTACATTATCTATGATCTCCTGAACAACTTCTTGATTTAACAAGGTGCTTGTATCTCCTAAACGATCAGTTTCATTACAAGCAATTTTTCTTAAAATCCTTCTCATAATTTTACCCGAACGCGTTTTTGGCAACCCATTTGTAAATTGTAGTTTGTCAAGTTTGGCTATTGGACCTATTCTGTCTGTAATTAATTGATTGATCTCAGTTCTTAAGTTATCATGATTTCTAGATTCTCCTGTATCTTTTAATGTAATATAGCCATACAAAGCGCTTCCTTTAATATCGTGAGGAAAGCCAACAATGGCAGATTCTGCAACTGCAGGATGTTCATTAATAGCATCCTCTATAGGTGCAGTTCCAAGGTTATGACCAGAAACTATAATCACATCATCTACCCTACCTGTTATTCTATAATACCCAACTTCGTCTCTTAGTGCTCCATCTCCAGTAAAATACTTATTGTCAAATGCAGAGAAATAAGTTTCTTTATACCGTTGATGATTTCCCCATATCGTCCTTGCGATACTTGGCCATGGGAATTTAATACATAAACGACCCTCCACTTGATTCCCTTTCAATTCATTTCCATTTTCATCCATCAATGCAGGTTGAATGCCAATAAATGGTAAAGTGGCATAGGTAGGTTTTGTAGGGGTTACATAGGGTATTGGAGAAATCATTATTCCTCCTGTTTCTGTTTGCCACCAAGAATCGATAATAGGGCTTTTCTTTTTACCAATATTTTCATTGTACCAATGCCAAGCTTCTTCATTAATAGGTTCTCCTACAGACCCTAAAACTTTTAAGGATGATAAATCGTATTGATCTATTACATCAGTACCCTGTTTGGCTAATGCTCTAATTGCTGTAGGCGCAGTATAAAACTGATTAACTTTATGCTTCTGAACAATATCCCAAAAACGCCCATAATCTGGATAACTTGGAACACCTTCAAACATTACTGTAGTGGCACCATTTGCCAATGGACCATATACAATATAGCTATGTCCTGTAATCCAGCCGATATCAGCAGTACACCAATACACATCATTTTCTTTATATTGAAATGCATTTTTAAAGGTGTAGGCAGTGTATACCATATATCCAGCTGTGGTATGTAACATTCCTTTAGGCATTCCTGTGGACCCTGAGGTATATAAAATAAATAATGGATCTTCAGCATTCATGATTTCTGGTGCACAAACATCAGAAGCTCCCTCTAACAATGGTGCTAACCATTGATCTCGACCAGCTTTCATATAGATCTCAGTTTTGATTCTTTTAGCTACTAATACAGTTTCTACACAAGAACAACTTTCTAGAGCTTCATCTACAATACCTTTCAAATCTATGGTTTTTGAACCCCTGTAAGAACCATCTGAAGTAATCACCATTTTACAATCTGAATCGTTGATTCTAGTGGCTAAAGCTTTTGATGAAAAACCAGCAAATACAACAGAATGAATAGCACCAATTCTAGCACATGCTAGAACAGATATTGCCAATTCTGGAATCATAGGGACATAAATACAAACTCTATCTCCTTTTTTTACCCCTTGCTGTTTTAAAACATTTGCAAATTTGTTAACGCGTTTATAAAGCTCATTGTATGATATGTGTTCTGCGGGTTCTTCAGGATGATTAGGCTCAAACAAAATAGCCGTTTTATCACCACGAGTAGTAAGATGTCTATCAATACAGTTCTCTGTAATATTTAATTTAGCTCCTTTAAACCATGAAATTTCCGGTTTTGAAAAGTCCCAATCTAGAACAGAATCCCACTTTTTACGCCATAAAAAATGTTCTTCGGCTATCTCTTCCCAAAAACTTTCTGGTTCACGAATAGACTTTCTATATACTTGATAGTATTCCTCGAGATGTTTTATGTGGTAATTACTCATGGTAATTTATTTTTATTTACTTCTATTACTGGCCTTTTTTTCTCATTGAAAAGTATTCATTTCATTTTACTTAGGCAAGTAAATATAAATTACTATTTATCTCTTTTTAATTAAGAATGTGTAGCTTCTCCTGCACCACTAGGTATTCTAATATTTGTAACAATTTCTTGAACTTCTTTTGGTGGGTCTGGAGTAAATTTAGAGATGATTATAGACACTATGAAGTTTATGATCATTGCCACAGTACCAAACCCCTCTGGTGATATTCCTAACCACCAATCTTCCTTTGTACCTCCACCAAACCAATTAAATTTGAACTTTAGCATGTAAAAAAGCATTGCCAAAACACCAACAATCATACCTGAAATAGCACCTTCTTTGTTCATTTTCTTTGTGAAAATTCCTAAAATGATTGCTGGAAAAAAAGAGGCTGCTGCTAACCCAAATGCTAGTGCAACAGTTGCCGCAACAAAATCAGGGGGATTAATTCCAAAATATCCTGCAACACAAACTGCAACAACTGCAGACAATCTAGCAGCTACTAATTCTCCTTTTTCTGAAATGTCTGGCTTCATCATTTTCTTAATCAGATCATGTGATACAGATGCAGAAATAACCAACAATAACCCTGCTGCAGTAGATAATGCTGCTGCCAACCCTCCGGCTGCAACTAAAGCAATAACCCAATTTGGCAAGCCCGCTATTTCTGGATTAGCCAAGACCATAATATCTTTATCTACTGTTAATTCATTTTTTGAGGAATCTGCTAGATATTGAATTTTACCATCATTGTTTATATCATTAAAAGATAATAATCCTGTCTCTTCCCATGTGGTAAACCAACTTGGCATATTTTTATATTCTTTATTATTTACAGTTTCTATCATATTGGTTCGAGAAAAAACTGCTATTGCAGGAGCTGTTGTATATAAGATCATGATAAATAATAATGCCCATCCAGCAGATTTACGTGCATCAGATACTTTCTTAACCGTAAAAAAACGAACAATTACATGAGGTAATCCTGCAGTACCTACCATAAGAGCAGCGGTAATAAAAAATACATCTAGTTTAGATTTACTTCCTGAAGTATATTCGGCAAAGCCAAGATCTCTGTGTAAGCCATCTAATTTGTCTAACAGATATACCCCATTTGCATCTTGTCCACCAAATCCTATTTGTGGAATTGGATTCCCTGTCATTTGAACAGAAATAAAAATTGCAGGAACCATAAATGCAAAAATTAGCACACAATATTGAGCAACTTGCGTATAAGTGATTCCTTTCATACCTCCCAAAACAGCATAAAATAAAACGATAATCATCCCTATAATGACACCTGTGTTGATATCTACTTCTAAGAATCTTGAGAACACTAGCCCTACCCCTCGCATTTGTCCTGCTACATAAGTAAATGATACTATCAAGGCACAAAATACCGCAACAGATCTAGCAACATTTGAATAGTAACGATCCCCAATAAAATCTGGAACTGTGAATTTTCCGAATTTTCTTAAATAAGGTGCTAACAAGAGTGCTAATAACACATAACCTCCTGTCCAGCCCATTAAATAAACAGAGCCATCGTAACCATTGAAGGAAATGATTCCAGCCATTGAAATAAAGGATGCTGCAGACATCCAATCTGCGGCTGTAGCTAATCCATTAGCAAGTGGTGAAACTCCTCCTCCAGCAACATAAAATTCCTTTGTTGATCCTGCTCTAGACCAAATAGCAATTCCTATATATAAGGAAAAAGTAATTCCAACTAATACCCAAGTCCAAATTTGTAAATTCATAATTAGCTATCTAAATTATATTTTGCATCCAATTTATTCATCAATTTTATATACACAAAAATTAAAATTGTGAATACGTAAATTGAGCCTTGTTGAGCAAACCAAAAACCAAGTTTAAACCCTCCTAATCTAATGCTATTTAATTGATCAACTAATACGATACCAAAGCCATAGGAGACAACAAACCAAATCGATAATAAGATTGACACATACTTTAAGTTCGTTTTCCAGTACTTGTTTTGATCACTTTTTTTCATTGAAATAATTTATTGATTTTTTGTAAAACTTATAATATTTGAATATAAACAAATAGATAACTAAAGATATAGAAAACATATTAAAGCATCTTATGTTAACGGAATTTTACACCAATGTAAAGGTTCAATTTAAATTTCAAAAAAAATTAATTTGTAACTTGTCAAAATATTTTAAAAAAATGGAAACTTACGCAAATGTTTTACTGATTGCATTACCAAGTTTTATGGTATTGATATTCATAGAAATCATCTATGGTGTTTGGAAAAAAGAGCTCACTTACAACTTGATGGATACTATTTCGAGCTTGAGTGCTGGAACAACCAATATGATAAAAGATTTATTAGGAATCGGCTTTATTATTATTTCCTATCCGTATATTTTAGAAAATATTGCTTTGATAAAACTAGAAGAAAGTATAACCCTATATGTTATAGCTCTTATCTGTATGGATTTTGCTAGTTATTGGAATCATCGCTTAAACCATTCAATTAATGTTTTTTGGAATAGACACGTTGTTCATCATAGCAGTGAAGAGTTTAATCTGGCCTGTGCACTTCGTCAAAGTATTTCAAAAAACATTATTGGTTTTGGAGCTTTATTTTTAATCCCAGCCGCATTATTTGGAGTGCCACAAAAAATTATAATTATTTTGGCTCCTTTGCATTTGTTTGGTCAATTTTGGTATCACACACGCCACATAGGCAAACTAGGGTGGTTAGAATATTTCCTTGTAACCCCATCACAACACAGAGTTCATCATGCTATAAATCCAGAGTATGTAGATAAAAATCTTTCTGCTATTTTCTGTATTTGGGATCGAATGTTTGGAACATTTCAAGAAGAATTGGATGAAAAACCTTGTGTTTATGGAACATTGAAACCTGTTCAAACATGGAATCCAATTATTATAAATTTTCAACACAACTGGGGTCTAGCAAAAGACGCATGGCGAGCTAAGAACTGGTTAGACAAATTTAAATTGTGGTTTATGCCAACAGGCTGGAGACCAAAAGATGTTGCTGAACGTTTTCCAATAGCTAGTGTTGAAAACGTATATACCCAAGAAAAATATTCTCCTAAGTACAAAACATTGCATAAATTTTATGCTATTTTTCAATTTGTTTGTATCAACATCTTTATTTATGTTTTGCTAACCAATTTTGGAGCCCTTAGCCTAAATACGCAACTGAGTTTTGGAATACTTATCTCTACAACTATTTTTGGCTTTACCTCATTATTAGATGGTCACAAATGGGCTTTTTTCTTTGAAATTTCTAGAGGGATTCTAGGCTTATTATTTTTACTATATCCCACTGAATTTTTTATGCTAAAAATTAATTTTTCATTTACCTTATTTTTAAGCATCTATTTCTCAACATCACTTTTAACAACATGTTGGATGTCTCAATCACCTCCGGAACGCTCATTAAAAGCAGCGTAATTGAGTTTAAAACTTCCGTATGAAAAAAAAATTATTTTCTTTTAAAATTGTAGTTGCTTTTATAGTATTGATTTTAATTACTTCGATTTGCTTTTTTTGGTATGTCAATAAAACATTTATTAGTTTTGAAGACGGATACGATAACCGAACTGATATTCTTGAATTAACAATTGATGACTTCACCTTCTTAGACAGAAATAGAAATAATAAATTAGACATTTATGAGGATGATCGTGAAGCAATAAGTGATCGAGTTCTTGATGTGTTATCTCAGATGACTCTGCAAGAAAAAATTCACTTACTCAAAGGAGCTGGTATGGCATCAACCATAGGCATGACAAAGCCTGGGGGTATTCCTGGAGCTGTTGGCGCAATTGTTCCTACACCAAGACTAGGAATTCCAACTGTTCATCTATCTGATGGACCGGCAGGACTAAGAATAGAACCCAGTAGAGAAAATGATGATAAAACTTATTATTGTACGGCATTTCCTATTGCTACATTATTAGCTTCCTCATGGAATGAAGCCTTAGTTTATGAGGTAGGAAATGCAATGGGGAGAGAAGCAAGAGCATACGGAATAGATGTTATTTTAGGCCCTGCTGCTAATATTCATAGACACCCTTTATGTGGTAGAAATTTTGAATATTTTTCTGAAGATCCCTTACTCTCAGGATTCATGGGTGCTTCCATTGTAAATGGAATTCAAAGTAATGGAATTGGCACTTCAGTAAAACATTTTGTAGCTAATAATCAAGAAACTAATAGAATATTAAATGATGTAATTGTTTCAGATAGAGCTATGCATGAAATATACTTAAAAGGATTTGAACATATTGTAAAGCGCTCGCAACCCTGGACTATTATGTCTTCTTACAATAAAATCAATGGAGTCTATACCTCAGAAAGCGAATGGCTTCTTACCAATGTTTTGAGAAATGAATGGGGTTTTAAAGGCTTAGTAATGACCGATTGGTTTGGGGGTAAAAGCCCCTCATCTCAAATATCTGCTGGAAATGACTTATTAGAGCCTGGAACCAACAGACAATGGAAAACTTTAACTAAGGCAGTAAAAAATGGAGAATTATCAATGGATGCTATAGATAAAGCTGCAAAACGGATTTTAACCCTGATTTTCAAAACTAAAAAAATGCAAAATTACAGGGTTAATAATTCACCAGATTTAAAAAAACACGCAGGAATTACAAGAAATTCAGCTGCTGAAGGAATGGTTTTATTAAAAAATAAAAATTCTTTACCTTTTACAAAAGAAAAAAATATTGCTTTACTTGGAATAACATCATATGAATTTATTGCTGGAGGAACTGGATCGGGAGATGTTAATGAAGCCTACACAATTTCTTTAGAAGAAGGATTTTTAAATGCTGGATTTAAA
>Ga0206125_10003115_pt1 | contig 16447 bp, 16 predicted proteins | sample Helgoland_Spring_4_FD_148598 | JGI IMG/M metagenome (GOLD analysis project Ga0206125, IMG submission 148598) | Pelagic subsurface seawater microbial communities from Kabeltonne, Helgoland, North Sea - Helgoland_Spring_Bloom_20160331_1 | ecosystem: Environmental > Aquatic > Marine > Epipelagic ... | reverse complement strand
AAGCAGTGTCATCTATGGCATTGTATGCCTCCAAGTCTGCCTTATAGGCTGCTTTTAGCGATCTATTGTGATTATTAACCGAACGTGTAAAATGAAATGCTCCCATCATATTACCTGTATCGGTAATTGCTACCGCTGGTTGTTTGTCTGCCACTGCGGCATCCACCAAATCTTGCGTGCTTGAGGTAGATTGTAAAATTGAATATTGAGAATGGTTGTGAAGATGAGCAAAAGGAGCCTGTTTTAATACCGCAATATTTTCTTTAATCTCCTTTGAGGAGAACTCCTTTGAGACCATGGTTGCCTCCAACTGTTTTTTTATTTTCTCGGAGGCCTTCTTAAGGTTAATATGCTTCAACCCAATGAGAGATATAGGTTGTGGATTTTCTTGAGAAAATTGCCTAAAATAATCTGGCGGGCAATCAAGCTCTTCAAGGGTAAATATTTGACGACGAATAAGTTCTAAAAAACAGCGTGTTGTTGCCTCCACATCTGCCGTGGCATTATGTGCCTGAGCGAATGGTTGTTTAAATAAAAATTGGTGCAATTCTGTAAGGGTTGGTAATTTAAACTTTCCGCCCCTACCTCCTGGTATTTGACACATCTGTGCCGTTGTCTGTGAGCAGGTATCTAGTAGCGGCATATCTGGCAAGGGATTTTCGATGCCAAGGCGCAAAAACTCTGCTCCCATAATATTGAGGTCAAAAGTTACATTTTGCCCTACAATAAAAGTTGTTTTACAAAGCGCCTGTTGAAACTTTTCTATCATTAAAGACAGTTCAATTCCTTCTTGTTGGGCTAACTCTGTAGAAATTCCATGGATTTTCTCTGCATCATAAGGGATGTTGTACCCCGTTGGCTTTACAAGATAATCTTGATGTTCTATAACCCTGCCCATACTATCATGCAACTGCCATGCAATTTGTATACAGCGGGGCCAGTTGTCACTATCTGTCAATGGGGCTTTCCAATTTCTAGGGAGCCCGGTGGTTTCGGTATCAAAAATTAAATACAAATCAACACAGTTTTAAAATTAAAAAAACCCTAAAAACAAGAGCAATTATGTGTTTACAACTAGAAAATAACCTGCAAAACACTTCTTGTAAATGTAAAAAATAATGTGTTTTTTAAACTCTAAAGTTATCTCTAGTTGTTCACATTTGTGAAGAAAAAACAAACACTAAAAATGCACTTGCAAACAAACTTTCTTAGTAAAGGCTCTCTCATTTATTAAAAGCCCTAGCAAAAGAAGTAACAAAGCGCATAAAAAATAATGTAATTGCTTGAATTACAAATATAATTTAGGGTATCTTTGCACACTCAAAAATCTGGAAGCAGGAATTGTCTTATAGACACCCTAGGTAAAGATCCCTTTGAAAATTTCAAATTAAAACCGAAGTCGTGAACTTCAAAAATTAATGTTATGCCTGTAAAAATCAGACTACAAAGACACGGTAAAAAAGGAAAACCTTTTTATTGGATCGTGGCGGCAGATGCCCGCGCAAAAAGAGATGGTAAATACCTAGAAAAATTAGGTACCTACAATCCAAACACTAACCCAGCCCAAATCAATCTAGATGTTGACGGTTCTGTACAATGGCTTCAAAATGGAGCGCAGCCCACAGACACAGCTAGAGCAATCCTATCTTACAAAGGAGTGATGATGAAGAATCATTTGGCCGGTGGTGTTAGAAAAGGAGCCCTAACCCAAGAACAAGCAGATGCAAAATTCAATGCATGGCTAGAAGGAAAAGGAACTGCTGTGGAGGCCAAAAAGGCATCCCTAGCAGAAGCTAAAGGAAAATTAAAAGCAGAAGCACTAGCTGCAGAAAAAGCAGTTAACGCTGCACGTATAGCGGCAAACACACCTGTTGTAGAAGAAGAAGTAGCGCCTGTAGAAAAAGCTGCTGCTGAGCAAGAAGCGCCTGCAACTGAAGAAGTAGCACCTGTAGAAAAAGCTGCTGCTGAGGTAGCGCCTGCTGCAGAGCAAGCTCTTGCTGAAGAACAAGCAACTAAAGAAGAAGAATAAAACGCTTTAACGATGCAAAAGGAAGATTGTTTCTTCGTTGGTAAAGTCGTTAAAAAATATAGTTTTAAGGGAGAGCTGTTAATCAAACTTGATACAGATGATCCCGAATTATTCTTAGAGATGGAATCAGTTTTTGTGGAACAACACAAAACACTGATTCCATTTTTTATTCAGCGTAGTCAGTTACACAAATCTAGCCTACTACGTGTTCAATTCGAAGATATCTATGATGAGGCTTCAGCAAATGCAATGCTGGGCACAGAATTATTTTTACCACTAGATTTTTTACCACCACTTGAGGGAAACAAGTTTTATTATCATGAAATAATAGGTTTTAAGGTGACAGACACCCACTTTGGAGATGTTGGAGTTTTGATTGGCGTAAATGATAAAACCGCCCAACATTTGTTTGTGATCGAAAAACTAGGGAAAGAAATATTAATCCCGATTAACGATCTTTTTATAAAACAGGTGGACAGAGAAAACAAGATGCTAAGACTTGAGGTTCCCAAGGGGCTCATCGAACTTTACCTGTAATGTCTCAATTACCCTTCCAGTTCAAACAATTTAAGGTGCAGCAAGATCGATGCGCTATGAAAATTGGCACAGATGGTGTCTTACTTGGCGCCTGGTGCAGCTTGAATCATGAACCTAAAACCATACTAGATATTGGCGCTGGAACAGGAGTAATAGCGCTACAATTAGCTCAGAGATCTATGGCAAATACTATTGACGGTCTGGAAATTGACGACCTAGCTCATGAGCAATGTACCCACAATTTTGAGCATTCTGATTGGGGAGATCGTTTGTTTTGCTACCATGGGGCTATCCAAGAATTTGCCAGTGAGATGGAACATAAGTATGATTTAATTGTAAGCAATCCACCTTTTTTTAAGGCTCCTAAAAATATAGATGCTCAAACTAAAAAAACAAGTCAAGAAAGAGCCCTGGCAAGATTCACAGACACCTTACCTTTTCAGCATTTGGTAGTTTGCGCAGCTCACCTACTGAGCAAAAATGGTATTTTTTCTACCATAGTACCCCGTCAAGATGCCGATTATTTTATAAAAATTGCAGCGCAAAACAAGCTATTTATTTCAAGAATTTGTGAGGTTCGAGGCACTAAGACCTCCAAGGTAAAACGTTGTTTATTAGAGTTTTCCCGTTCTCAGGGTAAGACCCTCACCCAGGAGCTTACCATAGAGATGTCAAGACACAATTACACACAGGATTATAAAAATTTAGTTCGTGATTTTTATGTTAAAATGTAGGAAACTATAAAAGCGGTATTTATATTTACAAAACAATTAAAAATAAGATTATGAAACCTGATTTATTTGAAGCTCCAGATTATTACAATGTTGATGATTTACTTACAGAAGAGCACAAACTAATACGTGATGCTGCTCGAGCATGGGTAAAGCGAGATGTATCTCCCATTATTGAAAAGGCAGCACAAGATGCTGTTTTTCCGGAGTCTATAATTCCTGGACTGGCAGAAATTGGTGCTTTTGGACCTTACATACCAGAAGCTTACGGAGGAACTGGCTTAGATCAAATATCATATGGCTTAATCATGCAAGAAATTGAGCGTGGTGATAGTGGTGTACGCTCTACAGCATCTGTTCAATCATCACTTGTGATGTATCCTATATGGAAATATGGAAATGAAGAGCAGCGCAATAAATATCTGCCAAAATTGGCCACCGGACAATGGATGGGATCTTTTGGTTTAACTGAGCCAGATCATGGTAGTAACCCAAGTGGTATGATCACTAATTATAAAGATATGGGTGATCATTATCTTTTAAATGGAGCAAAGCTTTGGATTTCAAACTCTCCTTTTTGTGATGTTGCCGTAGTGTGGGCAAAAAATGAACAGGGGCGCATACATGGTCTAATTGTAGAAAGAGACATGGAAGGATTCTCAACTCCAGAGACCCATAATAAATGGTCATTAAGGGCTAGTGCAACTGGAGAATTAATATTTCAGGACGTAAAAGTTCCTAAAGAAAACTTACTGCCAAATAAATCTGGATTGGGAGCTCCTTTAGGATGCCTTGATTCTGCCCGTTATGGTATAGCATGGGGTGTCATTGGAGCTGCTATGGATTGCTATGATACCGCTTTACGTTATTCTAAAGAACGAGTACAGTTTGGAAAACCAATTGGAGGATTCCAATTACAACAAAAAAAGCTGGCAGAAATGATTACAGAAATAACCAAAGCACAATTACTATGCCTACGTCTTGGACAACTAAAAAATGAGGGCAAAGCTACATCTGCACAAATCTCTATGGCCAAACGCAACAATGTAGATATGGCACTAAAAATTGCACGCGATGCAAGGCAAATGCTAGGAGGTATGGGTATCACTGGCGAGTACCCAATAATGAGACATATGATGAACCTTGAAAGTGTCGTTACCTATGAGGGAACCCACGATATACATCTTTTAATTACAGGATTAGATATTACAGGTATTAATGCCTTTAAATAAGATTAACTTTACTGTATGTAATTTAAAAAGCCACTAATAATATAGTGGCTTTTTTTTGAACTATTTTCATAAAACCTATTACTCCTGAGGTGCTATTGTTATTTTAAGACCATCCACAGAGGTATCTATAGGGATTTGGCAACTTAGCCTGCTATTCTCTAAAACATTAAAAGCTTCACTGAGCATCGCACTTTCATCATCACCTATGTCTTGTAAGTGATGGTTTGATACTATGTAACATTGACATGATGCGCACATTGCCATCCCTCCACAAACACCAAGAGTGCCCTCTGGGGCAAGTTCATAAAGTCGTATCACCTCCATAAGGTTAAGATTCATGTCTGTAGGTGAGTTGACTTGATGGGAAACACCATCTCTATCTGTGATATGAATTAGAACATCTTTGTCTTCCATCTGTGTGTTTAATTAATTGCTTTCACAACAGCTTTTGGCGCCTGTTTCTTGGTGCCATCAAAGCCTTCTACACCACCAACAGTGGTATACTTCATTACATGTCTTTTGTTAGGAAAAATACGCTTGTATGCACTTTGACACATTAAAGTAGCCTCGTGAAAACCACATAAAATAAGTTTCAACTTCCCAGGATAGGTATTTACATCACCAATAGCATAAATGCCGGGAATGTTTGTTTGGTAGTCTAGGGTATTGTCAACTTTAATTGCGTTTTTCTCAATCTCTAGGCCCCAATCTGCGATGGGACCCAACTTAGGCGCAAGACCAAATAAAGGGATGAAGTGATCACAAGATTTTTCAATCACTACCTCTGCCTGCTTTATTGAAACGCCAGAGAGCTTGTTTTCTCCAATTATACCAACTACCTCTGCGGGTGTAATGAGTTCTATTTTACCTTGGTTTTTTAACTGTTGTACTTTCTCCACAGAATCTAAAGCACCCCGAAACTCATTACGCCTATGCACCAAAGTAACGCTAGAGGCAATATCCGTTAAAAAGATACTCCAATCTAAAGCAGAGTCACCACCACCGGCAATAATAACGTCTTTTCTTCTATATAATTCTGGATCTCTGATGATATACTCCACCCCTTTATCTTCGAAGTCTGCTATATTTGGGATGGGTGGTTTTCTTGGCTCAAAGCTTCCCAATCCGCCTGCTATAGCTACAATAGGAGCATGGTGCTTTGTGCCTTTGTTGGTAGTAACTATAAAGCTTCCGTCATCCTGGGGTTGTATGCTTTGTGCTCTCTCTCCAAGTGTAAACCCCGGCTGAAAAGGATCAATCTGCTTCATTAAATTATCAACCAAATCACCCGCTAATATTTCTGGAAAAGCCGGAATATCATAAATGGGTTTTTTTGGATATATTTCACTGCATTGGCCTCCTGGCTGAGCAAGGGCATCAATAAGATGGCATTTTAATTTCAACAACCCTGCCTCAAAAACAGTAAAAAGCCCTGTAGGGCCTGCGCCTATTATTAATATGTCTGTTTTTATCATGTAAATTAATTGCTGTTTTGCTAGTAAAACTAACGCTTATAAATATCTAAAGAGAGGTAAAGCACCATTTCTATGGTTCTACATTAATTACCTGCATAATTTGTGGAGCATGTTTTTTTATTGTCATTTCAACACCACTTTTTAAAGTCATTTGGTTGACACTACAACCTACGCAAGCTCCCTGTAATTGTACTTTAACTGTGGTGCCATCTTCTATACCTAGAAGTTTAATGTCACCACCATCGCTTTGCAGAAATGGACGAATCTCATCCAGTGCAATTTCTACTTTCTCTATTAGTTGTTGTTGTTCCATACTCTTATTTTACAGCGCTACATCCTGCCATTGTGGTTATTTGAATTGCCTGAGTTGCTGGTAATGCTTTGTTTCTTTTTACAGTTTCACGTACTACATTTTTTGTAATATCTATGAAAACCTCTTCAATTGCTGTGCCATCTTGAAGGGCCACAGGGTGACCAGCATCTCCAGCCTCTCTTATACTCTGTATCAAAGGCAGCTCTCCCAGAAAAGGAATTTTTGAATCTTCTGACAAGTGCTTTGCCCCATGTTTACCAAAAATATAGTACTTATGATCAGGTAATTCTGCAGGTGTAAAGTAGGCCATGTTTTCTATAATACCTAAAACAGGTACATCAATGCTCTCTTGTTGGAACATGGCTACTCCTTTTTTGGCATCTGCCAAGGCTACTGCTTGTGGTGTACTCACAACTACAGCTCCAGTGATAGGCAATGATTGCATAATGCTTAGGTGAATATCTCCGGTACCTGGTGGTAAATCTAACAGCATAAAATCAAGTGCTCCCCAAGCAGCGTCAAAAATCAATTGGTTTAAGGCCTTTGAAGCCATTGGGCCTCTCCAAATTACAGCCTGGTCTGGTTTGGTGAAAAATCCTATAGACAAAACCTTTACCCCATAATTTTCAACTGGTTTCATCTTGCTTTTTCCATCCTCATTTACAGAAAGAGGTCTTTCGTTGGACACATCAAACATTAAAGGGATGGAGGGGCCATAAATATCTGCATCCAATACCCCTACTTTAAATCCCATTTTTGAAAGTGTGATTGCAAGGTTTGCTGTTACTGTAGATTTACCAACACCCCCTTTACCGGAGGCAACAGCTATTATGTTTTTAATGCCTGGTATGGGTTTGCCCTTAATAAGGTTTGGATTGGATGGTTTTGCAGGAGCCTTCACCGTAATATTCACTTGTACTTTTGCCTTCAAAAAAACCTTTTCTTGTATGGTTTTTATGATATCTGCCTCTGCACGCTTTTTTATGTGCATTGCTGGAGTAGCCATTGTAATATCCACAACAACCTCATCGGCAAATGTCATTACATTAGTAACAGCACCACTGGCTACCATGTTCTCACCCTCTCCAGCTATTGTAATGGTTTCAAGGGCTAAAAGTATATCACTTTTGTTAAATTTCATCGTTCCTCTTTTTCGGTATTTAGATAGATTCTAAAGTACAAAGATACTCGAAAAACTAAAGAAAATATAACCCACCGTTGAAATGATTTAATCGAGAATAGCTAGCGTTTTTAAACTAGGTTTTTTAAATGTTTAGATCTCTGGAGGTAGCTCTTTGTGAGGATCCCAAAAATGAGCCTCTAGATTTTGGATTTGAAAATCTACGACTTGAATCCCCTCAGATTCTAACAGTTGCTGCATTAAACTAGTTCCTTGAAAATGATGTTTACCAGTAAGTAGCCCTTTTTTATTTACCACACGGTGTGCTGGGATTTCATGCTTTTTGCTAGCATTCATGGCCCATCCTACCATTCTAGCGCTACCCTTACTACCAAGGTAATTTGCAATGGCGCCATAGCTGGTAACCTTTGCATAAGGTATTTGAAGTACAACTTTATAAACTCTTTGGAAAAAAGAAAGGGACTCCATTTTTATAAATCTTTGAAGATTTTGAAAGCGGTTATTAAAGAAATCAAAGCAGTAACAGCACCAATAATAAAATTCATATTCACCTTTAAGGGTGTGTTTCTAGAGGAGTCTTCCCGTTTAAAAAAATGAATATAAAGCCTCAGTATAGTAAAAGTACCTAACCCGGAAGCTAAAATAGCCATTAGTAATTCTGGGGTTTCAAAAGAAAACCACCCAAAGGCAGAAAAAGTAACACTAACATACACCCAAAAAGGCAATGGCAATACATTAAGAGAAGCAATAAATATGCCTCCAAAAAAACGTTTCTTTTTTGATTTTCTTACCAAATTATCAGGAATCGCTCTACGGGTATCTTTAGCAATAAAAAGAAAATAAATTGTGATACAAATGAAAATTCCAAGTGCAACTTGTTCCAGGGAAGCAATAATATCTGGGTTTTTTTCAAGATATCTAGCAAACAGTAGTGCGATATAGGTTTGAAGCATTACAGTAACACAAACACCCAAAGAGAAAAGTGTTGCGTTTCTTCTGCCCTCTTTCATACTTATTTTTGCAGCAGACATATTAATGAGCCCTGGAGGTATAACTCCAATAAAGGCTGCTGAAAAAGCAATAATAAAGTTGAAAAGTATGGCCATTTGTATTACGTGAAGATACAGTATTTTTTATCAAGAAAACCCAAAACGTATGTAGGTGATTTTTTTACCTGCTTCAAGATATTGACGTTCATAAAATGTTTGAATACCTACAACCTGGTCAGGGGCATGTTCTCCAATACCATACACATCATGGTGGGCAAATTCTATTGGAAGTTTTAAACCCTGCAATAAGCCAAGGGTGTAACCATGCATGTACTCACTATCTGTTTTAAGATGCATGAGCCCTTTTGGTTTTAGAATTTTTTTATACTTATTTAAAAAATCCTCATTGGTTAATCTATGTTTGGTTCGCTTGTATTTTATTTGCGGATCTGGAAAAGTTATCCAAATTTCGTCTACTTCGTTTTGACTAAAAAGGCCATCAATAAGCTCTATTTGAGTCCTTAAAAAACCTACATTACCTAGACCCTCTTCAAGAGCAGTTTTGGCACCTCTCCAAAAACGAGCACCTTTAATGTCTACCCCCAAAAAGTTTTTGTTAGGATACATTTTGGCAAGATTGACCGTGTATTCTCCTTTACCACAACCTAATTCTAAAACAATAGGGTTGTCATTTTTAAAAAAATTTTTGTTCCAATTTCCCTTTAAAGACAGCCCGTCAGATTCAGCCTCTGCCCTAGAGGGTTGAACAACATTAGAAAAAGTATCATTCTCCCTAAAACGTTTCAATTTGTTTTTACTTCCCAAAATTTATTTTTTGGCAAAATTAAGGAAATATACCCCAGTGACAATTATTAATGCTTTTGTTTTCCCTTGTTCTTAAAACAATTAGTAGGTTTAGGTACTGAGTTGCATTGTAAAAGAAAATTCAGAGCCAATACCGTATTGGCTCTCTACGTAGATGTTTTCTTGATGAGCATCCATAATATGTTTCACTATAGAGAGGCCAAGACCACTGCCGCCTTCTTTTCTTGAGCCGCTTTTATCTACCCTATAGAAACGCTCAAAAAGCCGAGGCAGGTGGTCATTTTCAATCCCTTCACCATTATCGGTAACCCTAATAATCACCTTGTTTTTTACTAGATGCTCTACACTAACCTCTGTTGTTCCCTCGTTTTTACCATACTTTATGGAGTTTACAATTAAATTGGAAAGGACTTGTTGTATTCGTTCTTGATCACCATAAACTTTAATACTCTCTTTGTATTGTTTATCAAACACTAGGGAGATGTTTTTTTTACTCGCTTTCATCTCAAGAAGGTCAAACACGTTTTTAACAAGTTTTATAATGTTAAATTTTTCTTTTTCAAGGGTTAGCCCTCCAACTTCTAGTTGGGTAATCATGTCAAGATCCTTGATGATGTACAATAACCGTTCTACTCCTTTATTGGCTCTTTTTAAATATTTTTTACGTACCGCTTTGTCTTTGTATGCGCCATCAAGGAGAGTTAAAATATAGCCCTGAACAGTAAACAAGGGTGTTTTAAGTTCATGAGATACATTTCCTATAAATTCTTTGCGGTAGTTCTCTCTTACCTTCAAGGTTTCAATTTCAATTTTTTTATTCTCTGCAAAGCGCCCCACCTCTTGGGTTAGGGTTTCCATGTCTGTAGAAATGCTCTTTTGACTGAAAGAGGTAGCATCTAAAAGAGAGATATCATCATACATGTTTTTAATTCTTTTGTAAATAAACCGCTCTAATCTGTATTGGATAAAGCCAAAACAAACAACAAATACGCTAGCTCCAAAAAAAAGAATATACCATGGGTTAAACACAGAGATTGTATACAAAAAAATGCCTAGTATAAGCATCGATATAATGCTTAGGTAGGCTGTTGTATGCAGTGCAAACCGATATGTTTTATTTAACTTTTTAAGCATTATTCGACAAACTTATACCCAACTCCTTTTATAGTTTTAAACTTTTGTTCCCCTATTTTTTCTCTTAATTTTCGTATGTGCACATCAATAGTTCTGCCCCCAACTACAACATCATTACCCCAAACACGATCTAAGATATCTTCTCTTTTAAAAACCTTTCCTGGCTTTGATGCCAATAAAGATAGTAGTTCAAATTCTTTTCTAGGTAAAATCATTTCTTGAGTGCCCACAAAGATTTTATACTCCTCTCTATTGATGGTTAGGTTGCCTAATTTGAGTATTTGCTGGGCTTGTTCTTGCTCTTTAAATCTGCGCAGCAAAGATTTTACTTTGCTGGTGAGCACCTTGGGTTTTATTGGTTTTGTGATGTAGTCATCTGCTCCAGCCTCAAAACCTGCAACTTGTGAATAGTCTTCTCCACGGGCTGTGAGAAATGTAATAACAGTTTCAGATAACTCAGGAATCAATCGCAACTTTTCACAAGCTTCAATCCCATCCATTTCTGGCATCATTACATCTAGTATAATTAGTTTAGGCTTGTGTTTTTTTGCCTTTTTAATGGCCTGAACACCATTAAGAGCCGTAACAACATTATACCCCTGTGCTGATAAATTATATTCTATAATTTCCAAAATATCTAGCTCGTCATCAACTAATAGAATGGTCGTGTCTTTGTTTTTCATTTTGTAAAATTATTTTCCTTATTTACTACTTGTAAAAATATCACTTTTTAAAGATATACACTTATTAGCGTATCAATATTAAGCTATCATTAAATAATTCCGATAATTTTTATAAAAGGGCTTTAAATGAGTATATTTACTCAAATTTTAAAACCCATTAACAATGAAAAAAATTACCTTATTAGTTGCAATGCTATTTGCAACCCTATCTATTGCTCAAACTATTAAGATCGTGGAGATTGATGCAGATCAAACCTCTACGGATGATATGGAGTTTCTTGAGATTCGCACACAATCTTCAAACCAATCTTTAGATGGTTATATTGTTGTTTTTTATAATGGAAGTGATAACGAAAGTTACAGAACCCTAGACCTTACAGGATTCACTTCTGACTCTAATGGATACTTTATTATTGGTAGTGACCTTTTCCCTGGAGCAGATATTATTATGGGACCAGATAATACCATACAAAATGGTGCAGACGCAATTGCGATTTATAGTGCCTCTGCAGCAAATTTTCCTGATGACACCCCTGTAACAAGCAGTGGTCTTGTAGATGCAGTAGTATATGGAACAAGTGATGATGATGATTTAGAACTTTTAGCTGGATTAAATCAAACCATTCAATGGGATGAGAATCAAAACGGTTTGAAGGATGTAGAATCTCTTCAATTTGATGCTTCAACAAACAGTTTTTGTGCTGGAACTCCAACCCCAAGAGCAGCAAACATAGACTGTTCTTCTGCGTGTCCAATAAGCCTTTTTGTTGTTAGTGTAACATGTGATATGGTCACCTCTGGTGTAGACAACTACACAACAACTCTTGGATTTACTGGTGGTGGTACAGCCCCTTACACTTTTTCTACTACACAAGGAAATGTAAGTGGAGATGATCCATCTTCAGTTGCTGATGGAGAAATTATCATTACGGGTGTTAATGAAGGAACAGATTTTTCTTATTCATTAACCAGTGAAAATTGTGATATAAGCAATACAATCAACTCTCCTTCTTGTGAACCAGGATCTACTGTAAACACAATTGCTGAATTAAGAGCTGGAACCATCGGCAATGAGTACACATTAAACGGTGAGGCAGTCGTTACTTTTGTGCAAAGCTTTAGAAATCAAAAATTTATTGAGGATGGTACAGCTGCAATTTTAATTGATGACAACCAGGCAATTATCACATCTGCACTTGTTGCGGGTGATGGTATAACAGGACTCACAGGTACCCTAAATGAATTTGGCGGAATGATGCAATTTAGTCCAACAATGAATGTTTCTGCTTCTTCTACTGGCAATACAATTGCAGCGCAATCTGTGCTTGCCTCAGATTTAAATGCAAATCCAAATGATTATGAGTCTGAGTATGTGCGTATCTACGAATATGCGCTTATTGATGCTGCTACAAACCCAACATGGGTTGTAGGGACAGAATATCAAATGCTTACTCAAAGTGGAAGTTACACCTTCAGAACCTCTTTTTATGATGTAGATTATATAGGTGCAGATGTACCTACAAGTAGCACAACTGTAGTAGCTGGTATAATTACAGAGCGTAACGATGGCGATTACTATATCACTGCAAGAAGTCTTGCTGATTTTGCAAATGACTTAGGAGCTGATGAGAATACCATCCAAGGTTTTGTGATGACACCTAACCCTGCAAATACATTTATCCAAGTAAAAGGAGCAAGCAATAGCCCAATGTCTTTACAAATCTTTGACATTCTTGGAAAACAAGTACTAAAGGTAGATAATGCAACCCGTGTAAATATACAGAGCTTAACTGCTGGAATGTACATTGTAAAAGCAGTTCAAAACGGTGCAATTGTAACTACAAAATTGATTGTAGAATAAGTATTAATCTTATTGTATTTAAGAGGTTGTCTTTCACATAAGACAGCCTCTTTTTATTTTATAAGCTTTATATAATACCTCTTTTTGGCAAGATTATTATGTATTTTTGAAGGGTCACCTCGGAAAATTAAAATATTTATTATACCTGTTTTCAACATACAAACCGAAAAAGAATTTGAACAAAAGGCACTACAGGTTTTCAAATTTCAGTACGAGAATCTTACCATTTACAAAACCTATTGTGATCTTCTAAAGGTACAGCCAGAAAAAGTTTTTAACATTAGTGACATCCCGTTTCTACCCATTACTTTTTTTAAGCAACAGGCCATTCTAGCAAATAATTGTGTTGCAGAAAAGATATTTACCAGCAGTGGCACAACATCAAACACGACAAGTAAACATTATGTGGCAGATTTAAAACTGTATGAAAAAAGTTTTACAACAGCCTTTAATCAACAATACGGCGCTATTGAAGATTATACCATACTGGCGCTTTTACCAAGCTATCTTGAAAGTGAGGGGTCTTCTTTGGTATACATGGCAGATACGCTTATTGCGATGAGCCAGCAGCCTAAAAGCGGATTTTATCTAAACGATCTTGATGCCTTGGCAAAGACTATAAAATTGCTTGAATTACACAAGAAAAAAACACTACTACTAGGTGTCTCTTACGCTCTTTTGGACCTTATAGAAGCGCACACTTTTAAGTTACAACATACCATTATTATGGAAACTGGAGGCATGAAAGGACGCAGAAAAGAGCTTATTAAACAGGCCTTACATGAAAAGCTCACTAAAGGATTTGGAGTCAAAACAATACACAGTGAGTATGGCATGACAGAGTTACTCTCCCAGGCCTACTCCAAAGGGCTTGGAGTTTTTAAATGCCCTCCTTGGATGAAGGTACTCACAAGAGATCCGCAAGATCCAAGAGCATTGGTAAGTGGTCAAACCGGTGGTATTAATGTAATAGATTTGGCCAATCAATACACCTGCTCATTTATAGCAACCCAAGATCTAGGAAAAATCCATGAAAATGGAAGTTTTGAAATACTAGGGCGCTTTGATACAAGTGATATTAGGGGGTGTAATTTAATGATAGATTGACATAAAAAAACATCCATTTTAGATAGATGTTTTTTGTCTCTGATATTTTACTGATTTATGTACCAGGATTACGCTACCTGTATAATAAACTTATTTTTCTTACCGCGTTGCAACAAAACAAATTTCCCATGAATTAAATCTTTTGGTGTAATAAGATGTGCTTCTTTTACTTTGGTAAAATTTACAGACACAGAGTTTTCTTTTAATGCTCTTCTGGCTTCACCGTTAGATTTTAAAAACCCTGTTTTCTCTGCCAAAGCTGCGATGATGTCTATACCACTAACAAGTTCGCTTTTTGATATAGTAGCCATGGGTACTCCCTCAAAAATACTTAAAAAAGTATCCTCATCTATGGTATTGATATCTTGGGCTGCCGTCTTACTAAATAGAATAGTAGAAGCCTCCATCGCCTTTTTGCAAGCAGCAATTCCATGTACTGTGGTGGTTACCTCTTGTGCCAATCTTTTTTGAAGACCCTTGGTGTGTTCTTGGCCTTGATGCTGTGTGATAATATCTTCTATGGTCGGTTTGTCTAAAAAGGTGAATATTTTAATGTATTTAGCGGCATCTTGATCGCTTGTGTTTAACCAATATTGGTAAAACTTGTAGGGTGAAGTTCTTTTGGGGTCTAGCCACACATTTCCGCCCTCACTCTTACCAAATTTACTACCATCACTTTTTGTTATAAGTGGGCATGTTAGGGCATAGCCTTTCCCAGACGCGATACGTCTAATTAATTCTGTCCCAGTTGTAATGTTTCCCCACTGGTCACTACCTCCCATTTGTAGGGTGCAATCATTGTTTTTATACAAATGTAAAAAATCATACCCTTGAACCATTTGATAGGTAAATTCTGTGAAAGACATTCCATCTGCATTCTCTCCACTTAATCTGTTTTTGACAGAATCTTTTGCCATCATGTAGTTAACTGTTAGATGCTTCCCTACATCACGAATAAAATCAAGGAAAGAAAACTCCTTCATCCAATGATAGTTATTTACCATCACAGCTTGGTTTGCAGCTCCAGAATTAAAATCTAAAAACTGTGACAGCTGTTTACCAACACACTTTTGGTTGTGGGTAAGTGTAGCCTCATCTAGTAAATTACGCTCACTAGATTTCCCTGAGGGATCACCAATCATACCAGTGGCACCACCCACTAAAGCATATGGTTTATGACCTGCTCTTTGGAAAAAAGACAATAACATTATTGGCACTAAATTACCAATATGTAAAGAATCTGCCGTAGGATCAAAGCCCACATAAGCGCTGCGCATTGTCTCAAGTAGATGTTTTTGGGTATCTGGCATTACATCGTGGAGCATTCCACGCCATTGTAATTCTTCAACAAAATCTGAAATATTCATGAGAATTTAAATTTAAAACAAATCTACATAAATCATCTTTTTTTACCGCTTATAATAGCGTATTTTAGTGGTATGATTTTAGTAACAGGCGGTACTGGTTTGGTTGGAAGTCACCTGTTGTATTTATTGGCAGCATCGGGTTCAAATCTGCGTGCTACTCATAGAAAATCAAGTGATCTCTCCAAGGTAAAAAAAGTTTTTGGGTATTACACAGACAAACAAACAGCTCACAAACTTTTTAATACCATTGAATGGATACAGGCAGATATCACAAATATCCCAGCACTTACCCTAGCTTTTGAAGACTGTAAGTATGTCTATCATTGTGCTGCTATGATAGCTTTTGAACCAAAAAAATACGAGCTATTAAAAAAAGTAAATACCCAAGCAACTGCCAATATAGTAAACCTAGCGCTCGTGCATGGAATTAAAAAATTGTGTTATGTAAGTTCAATTGCAACCCTTAGTAATCCAGAAAATGGCAACAGCATTAGTGAAGTCACACATTTTAACCAAGAGGCAGCAAACAATGTTTACAGCCTTACCAAATATGCTGCAGAAATGGAAGTTTGGCGGGCCACACAAGAGGGGCTAGATACCATTATTGTAAATCCAGGCGTTATTTTGGGGGCTGGATCATGGCACACTGGAAGTGGAACTATTTTTAAATTGGCTAGTAAAGGAATGTCCTATTTTTCTAGCGGGAACCTCGCACTAGTTGATGTAAAAGATGTAGTGCTAGCCATGCAAAAATTAATGAATAGTAATCTTAAAAATGAACAATACATTTTGGTAGCAGCTACTATGAGCTACAAAGAATTTACCAAAAAATTAGCGCTGGCTTTTGATAAAAAGCCTCCAGAAAAAGAAATAGCTAAATGGAAATTACTTTTAGTAAGTAATATTGATGCTGTGGTAAGTAGTTTATTTGGCACAAAAAGAAGACTACTGAAGGCCAATGTAAAAAGTTTATACACCGTCTCAAATTACGATACTCAAAAAATTAAAAACGCATTGGCCTAT
>Ga0206125_10003105_pt1 | contig 16488 bp, 21 predicted proteins | sample Helgoland_Spring_4_FD_148598 | JGI IMG/M metagenome (GOLD analysis project Ga0206125, IMG submission 148598) | Pelagic subsurface seawater microbial communities from Kabeltonne, Helgoland, North Sea - Helgoland_Spring_Bloom_20160331_1 | ecosystem: Environmental > Aquatic > Marine > Epipelagic ... | reverse complement strand
GTGATGAAATGGAAGGTTTTGATAAGGAGTTCTTAGCTAAGTTTAAGCAGAAGGTAAAAGTACAAAAAGATGGTAGAGTCTCTATGGATGGATTTAGATTTTCAAAAAACCAAGTTGATGAATTATTTAAGGAATCTAAAAAAAGTCAAAAAAGTTTGCTGAAACACTTGCAATCATGGTCTAGCTAGAATAAATGGACTATAGGGACGGGAGTAAGAAACCTAAACACTGATCTCTATTGGTCTGTATATTATTATAATATTATAAAGTTGTACATTTACAGTTGATTTAGGTATTTTTGAGGTTATCATTAATACATGAGTAAATATCAATCTACAAAAGTAGTCGAACTAGGCTCATGTGCATTTAGACAGTGGAGAGCAACACACAGCCACTGTCAATATTTACATGGGTATCAACTTAAAGCTAAATTATGGTTTGGTTGTAATGAACTAGATGAAAAAAACTGGTGTGTAGACTTCGGTGGCCTAAAAGAACTTAAACAGCATCTTAAAGAACTGTTTGATCATACTACAACAGTAGCCTTAGATGACCCCGAGCTTGAAACGTTTAAAGAGCTTGATAAGAAAGGACTAGTACAATTAAGAGTATTTGAAGATGGTGTAGGTATTGAACGTGTAGCTGAGGCTGTTTATAAACAAGCAAATGACTTTATAAAGTTTCATACAAAGGATAGATGTTGGGTTGAGAAGGTTGAGGTGTTTGAACACGAAGATAACTCAGCTACCTATAGTGACTGCAGTAATGAAGTAGTAAAAGATATATCAACAACTACCCAAGCGTTAGAGCAGACGAAAGTTACTACATCAAAGCCAAAGGTCGTTAAAGACAAGGATGTTCCTAAGAAGAAACCTTCAAAGGGCTTGACTGATCTACCTGGTAATAGTACTAAAACAAAAGGTAACTGGTTTGGAGGAACTACCTGGGGTTAGGCATCTAACATCTTACAGATATGACGTAATATTTTAGATCTAACAATCTCACTATTACCAAACTCGAATGCGTGGATATTATTATCCTCGCATTCTTGGTTATCAAACCTTTCTATTACTTCATCAAAGCCAGATCTACTAATATCAGATTGGTTACCGTCACCGCATATAATATATCTACTACCTCTTCCAAATCTTGTTAAGATAGTAGTTAATTCACCCTTCGTCATGTTTTGAGCTTCATCTACTATTACTATTGACTTATTAAAGGTAAGACCTCGTACGAAGTTAACAGGTATTGCTTCAATTAAACCTTTATGCATTAACATTTGTGATGTAGATACACTTGTTATTTCTCTGACCTTCTCTATAAGAGGAGCGGCATAGGGTGAGAACTTATCATCTACTTCACCTGGTAGAGCTCCTAGAGACTTCTCAGCAGACTCGGCAACCGATCTAATATAAATAAGTTTATCAAATACTTCATCACGTATCTGTTCTAGAGCAGTAAACACTGCAATATACGTCTTCATAGAACCGGCTGGTCCGTCAACAAATACCATATGTGTATCCTTATCTCTACACTTATGATAAAATTCTGTTTGTAGTTTATTAAAGTAAAATGGTTTCCTTATATTAAAATTTAGTAGCCAGTTGTTATTAAATGATTCCTCGAGATCAATATCATTAATCTCCCGACGCGTACGCGAAGTTTTTTTTGCCATTAACAGTATTTATGTTGATATTAGTAAATTGCATGTTATAATAATATAATATGATAGATTGTGATAAAGAATGTCTACTAATGGCAGGTGAGAATGGAGTACCTGAGTTATTTTATACTGTTGAAGGTGAGGGTGAATACATCGGTAAACCATCTGTCTTTCTTAGACTATTCGGCTGTAACTTAACATGTAAGGGTTTTATTTCGGAGGATGCACCTTTTGGTTGTGATTCATTTATATCATGGTCTAAGAAGAATAAAGTTACATTTAACGAGATGTTTAAGTTGTTAGAGGCTGGTAATCACATTGAACATCTCAGAAAGGGAGCCATCTTTAAGTATACTGGGGGAGAGCCTATGGTAAGGCAGAAGCAGTTGATGAAGTTTACTGATGCATTTATTGAGAAGTATAGCTTTCTACCTCGTATTGACTTTGAAACTAATGCTACTATTCAACCTGACGAAGAGTGGGTAAATAAATACTATGCTACATTTACTACATCACCTAAACTTACAACAAATGGTGACCCAGAAGAAAAGACATATAAGCCAGAGGTACTTAAATGGCATAGAGATCATAACTCTGGATTTAAGTTTGTAATTACACATGCAGAAGATATTGAAGAGATTTGGAGGAAGTATATTCAAGATGATGAGAGTATTAATATATCACTTAATAGAGTGTGGTTTATGCCATGCGCAGGTTCACGTGAAGAACATATCGCGAATGCTGAAGCAGTAGCTGAGTATGCTAAGGCAATGCATGTTAACTTCTCTCCACGATTACATCTACTATTATGGGATATGGCCTTACGTGTATAGTTGAAGTATTTAAGTTTAAGTATAAATAGATAGACATGAGAATTGCAATCAGTGGTACATCAAATACAGGTAAAACTACACTTATTAAAAGTTTTTTAGAGAAGTGGTCAACATATGAAACACCTAAAAAAACATATAGAGATATTATTGTTAAAGAGAAACTAGAACACTCCTCTAAATCCTCTACCAAAACTCAAGATAAAATTATTGAGTTTATGCTAGATCAGGTAAAGGATAAAACTAAAACAGTAGACGATAATATTATATATGATAGATGTCCTCTGGATGCTCTTGCATACTCGATGTGGTGTAATAGTAAAGGCTACGATGGGTTTGATAATGATTATATTAAAAATCAAATTAACGAAGTAAAGGAGTCAATGCGCTTTTTAGATATTATCTTTTTGTGTAGGTTTGACGAAAATATTCCTGTAGTTGATGACGGTACAAGAGACACTGATATTGATCACATTAAGGAAGTAGATAATATTTTTGAAGCATTATATCAGCAATACTATACAAACGTACACGCAGATGTGTTCTTTCCAAAAGATGATTCACCAGCAATAATTAAGTTACCATCAAATCATCAGAGTCGTACTAGTATTATTAGTGAGTATGTAACAGACGATGGCGGAATGTATGGTGATGAACACTCTATCTTACATCCAGATAATATTAACGAACTTGAAACTCTCGTTGAAGCTCAAAAAGTAGCACTTGATCAAGAACAGAGCCTAGAAGATGCTCTTAAAAAAGATTTTGATATTGGGGATCTTAGGATGTAACCACTAGCTGGTACGTTGCCAGATATAAGCACCAAAGAATGGTGGTGTATTATTATGCGGTTGGTTACCACCTGCGTTAGTTGTTACAACATCTGGACCTGTACCTGATGATGAATCCTGACCATACCCTTGAGATCCACCAGTTGTATCAAACTGAGTACGTTTGATTGTTTCTGTGGCGTGATTATGATAAGGCATCTGACCCTCCGTTAGAGTGTGGTTGTAAAAACCCTTACCACTACTATCATTACCCGTATTAGAAACATCCAAACTATCACCGGCTGAGTCGGTTCCAGTGCCCTGCCCTACTAAAAATCTACCTTGTGAAACTTTTGTCCAACCACCTACACCTAAAATAGTGCTAGGGTTACTCGCATTAAGTGTAATATAGATAGATCCTACAGGGTAAATAGCAGACACGACGCTCGACACTATAGTGTCTACGGATACTGGTTCATTATTATCATCTTGTAATACTAGATCCTCTACTAAACCTAACTTCGTAGATAACTCCTGAATATCTGTCGTGTGCTGTTCAAACGGTGCTTCAAATGTTGTTTGTGAAATATCAATATTAATATTCTCAAAAGCAACAATACTAGTACCAGCTAGTGTTTCAACTATAAACAGATCAACTGGCTCTACATTGAATACTTCGGGTAGTTCCTTAATATTATAAACTAACTTATCATCATCTGAACAAGGCATGTGATTATTTATGTTGCAATTGCTATTTTACTAGTATAATTAGTATATATGAATGGAAAGATAGGTGTAGGTATTATAACATGTAATCGGCCTGATTTTCTCAAGAAGTTAGTAGCTAGTCTAGAACAATGTTGCTATATTGATGAGGTGGTTATAATTAATGATGGTGATAAAGTATCGAATCTAAATATACCCTTTAAACATACACTTATTAACAACGATACTAATATAAATGTTGGGGCTAGTAAGAATAAGGCTATGAGACATCTTCTAGATAAAAAATGTGAGTATATATTTACACTAGAGGATGATATAATTATTAAAGACAAAAACATATTTAAGGATTATATTAATGCATCTATTGAGACTGGATTACAGCATTTTAACTTTGGATTTTCACAGCGAGAAAATCTAGATAGTAGCCTGAACCCTGTATATAGAAAAATTATAGATTATGGGAATGATGTTAAGTTAGTATTAACAAAGAATATTTTAGGTGCATGTACATTCTACACTCGAGAAGCATTAATGACTATTGGTTTACATCACCATAGCTTCAATAAGGGACACGGGGATCATTTAGAGCTAACATATAGAGCATTTAAACATGGTTATGGAACACCCTTTTGGTGGTTTGCAGATATATTTAATAGCTGGGATAAGATTGAAAATCAGAGTAATTTTACAACAGATTCAGTAGTTCGTAGTGAAAATTTTGCGGATAAGTTTCAAGAAGCTAGAGATATATTCAAAAGCTTACATGGTTATGATATATTTAAAATTAAAGATGTAGGAGAAGAGCAGGTTATTAAATATCTTAAAAAAACAAAACTGAATGTCAAACAAACAAAATAAAATATCGTTTATAGTAGCTTATAAAAAGGATACAGAAGAACGCGAGGCTAATCTTAAGTTGTTTAAGGATTACTACTCCAGGATTGTTCCAGGCTGCGAAATAATTGTTCAAGAAACAAAAAAAGATGTATTTAATAAGTGCAGTCTTTATAACGAGGGTGCCAAAAAGGCTTCAAATAATACACTATGTTTTATTGATAGTGATATATTTATATCCGAAAAATCAATTAAGTTATCTTTTGATAAGGTACAAAATAGTAATACAATAATGATTGGTTATAGTGGGTTTGTGTTGCACATGTCTTATAAGTTTAAAGAGTCAATTAAGGATGGTTTTGTATATAGTGATCTAATTAAAGATGTACAACCATATAAAACAATAAGGTTGAAGGATAAAACAGATTTATACTGGGTAGAGCACACTCACTCCGTTGGAGGTTGTTTGTTTATGACAAAAGAGTGCTTCAATGATATTAATGGATTTAATCCAAACTTTATTGGGTGGGGATATGAAGATGATGAGATTATATATAGATCTCATGGACTAGGTAAGAGTGTAGAGAGGGTCGGTAGATCACAAGATAGTATATTAGTACATCTACCTCATCTAGAAGTTGATGCACCAGAAGTAAATCATACTCGATCAAATCACTCATCCTATGAAGACAATATAAAAGAACTATTAAAGGTAAAGGCTATGAATAGATCTGAGTTAGAAACATACATAACAACCTGGTAGGTATGAGTAAGAAGGAGGATATAAATGTATGGTTTTGGGCTGAACCTAATAACTTTGGTGATTATTTAGGTCACTATATACCTGCAAAGCTGACAGGTTATAACGTTAAGTATATACATCTAAATTCACCAGTTAAGAAATATGTAATAGTCGGTAGTGTGTTAAACTCCCTCTTACAGCATACAGAAAATTGTACTGTCTGGGGAGCGGGTATAATGACTAGGTCAGACGTTATACCTAGTAATGTACAAATACTAGCCGTACGGGGTAAGGAAACACAGCAGCGTATGATAGATTGTGGTTTAGTACCGCCAGATATTATAGGTGATCCTGCACTATTATTACCAAAAATATATAGCCCACCTAAAACAAAAAAATACAAGCTTGGTATTATACCACACTTTGTCGATTACTCTCAAATTTGTAAAGAAGCTGAAGGTGTAGAGGGGGTGAGGGTTATAAATCTACGAACCACAGATATTGAGCAAACTATAGATGAAATTGCTAGCTGTGAATATACTATATCCAGCTCATTACATGGTATAATAACATCACATGCATATAATATTCCCTGCTTATGGTATAAATTCTCAAATAAAATATATGGAGACGGCATAAAGTTTCTAGATTATTTTAGCTCTGTCTCGATTCCATATTATGAAGCATTTAGAGTAACAAAAGAAACAAGTAGTATTAATAGTATTGTTGAAATTGTTTCATCTAATAATAATATTAATCATATTAATAGCTTCGACGTTGATAGTCTCTACAACTCATGTCCATTCTTAAAAAATAGTTGATTAGCACATTAGTTATTATATAATAATAGAAAGATTTTAATGACATATATTCAACCAACCATTTCAATATCAGAAACCGTAGATATTGTTAAGGATCGGATCAATAACGAAACCCCGTTTTGTTTGACGAGATTCGGTGATGGTGAGATTTGTTTTATTAATGGTAACGACGGTGGACATGTATTTAACAAAAAAAACTGTAGAGAGTGGGGATATAAGTACCCATCCGAAGTTAAAAACTTATACGATGATTGTCGAGAAATTTTATTAGCTGCTATGGAAGGGTCAGACGTATTAGGTTTTATGAGTAAAAATACTGATACACTACCTGCCGGATTCTATAATGAAAGACGGTGGTCGTTACCAGTAGATTTTCTAAAGACGTTAGGTCGTGATATTAGTACTATAAAAATATGTGATGGTATGATCGCAAGAAGCAAGAGTGTCGGTAACATAATTAATTTTAAGGATATACTAAATGGAAGAGACTTACATATTATATCCATGCGAAAAACCTTACTAGAAAAAAAGAACCTTAGTAAAATTCTAGAATGTGAAGTTACAATAACTGATCACTCAGCAGATATCAATTTTAATAATAGGACTGAGTTCATAAATTCGTTTAAGTATATTAAAGCCCCGGTTGTGTTATTGGGAGTTGGGTTACAAAAAGATTACGGTGTACACTTAAAGCGGGATTATGGTAAAATTGCTTTAGATTTTGGCGCCACAATAGATGCTTGGTCGGGATTGGTAACAAGGCCATGGTTTAAAGAGGGTAATGGACAAGATTACTTAATGATATGATTAAAAAAGATAAGACTAAAAAATTAGCTCTAATTGGTTATGGGGGACATGCAAGGGAGGTAATGATGCAAATGGAGACAAGGCTTCCTTGTTTTGTTGGGGATGAGTTTTATGTTGCAGGTGAAAATTTTCCATTATCTAAATTTGATCCAAACAAATATTCTGTGATAGTTGCAATTGGTGATTCAAAAGATAGATGTAGTATGGTAAAGAAACTACCAGCTACTACATCATTTTTTACGTTCATTCATCCCACCTCGATAATAGGTAATGATGTTGTAGTCGGTGAAGGTAGTTTTATTGGTGCGTATACAATAGTTACCTCTAACGTAACTATCGGTACACATGCTATACTAAATAGAGGTAATCATATTGGTCACGATACTAAAATAGGTAACTATTTTAGTATGATGCCGGGGTCTATAGTCTCTGGTAACGTTAATATAGAAAATAGTGTGTATGTCGGGACAAGTTCATCAATCAGAGAAAAAATTAATATATGTGATGATGTGATTATAGGGCTAAACACTGGTGTGATAAGCAACATCGTCGAAAAGGGAGTATATATTGGAACTCCAGCTAAAAAGAAATGAAGACAAATAAAATATATGATGTAACACGTCAGCTCGAGGAAGGTCTAGCTGAATACACGGGAGCTAAATACGCTGTTGTATTAGACAACTGTTCCAATGCTCTTTTCCTCGCGCTAATGTATGAAAATGTTAAAGATACATACATAACTATTCCCAATAGAACATATCCTTCAGTGCCGTGTGAAATCATTCATGCTGGAGCAAAGGTAAAGTGGGAAATTGTAGATGGAACTACATTTAAAGGTGCGTATCAGTTAAAGCCATCTCGTGTGTGGGATTCAGCTTTGAGATTTACTGCAGATATGTATATTCCAAATACACATATGTGCTTATCTTTTACAGGTCCATATAAGCATTTTAAACTTTCAAAAGGTGGAGCAATCCTTACTGATGATAAGGCTGCATATGAATGGTTTAAGAGAGCCCGTTATTCAGGTCGGAGAGCTATCCCGTATCATGAAGATAATCTAGATATGATTGGATGGAATTTTTATATGATGCCTGAGTTAGCTGCAAGAGGTCTACTTTTATTATCTCAATTTTGGAATGTTGATGGTACAAAGAAACATAATGAAGATATTGAATTACCGTATCCAGATTTAAGTGAATTTGATGTATATACACAATAATAATTAATCTACTAATTATAGTTGATCAATACAAGTTTCATATTATAATAACAATATGATAATTGATCAACAAGTATATGATGGAGACTTTATTCACGAGCGGTTTGCGTATAAGGTCTTTCGTAAGGAAGTAACACCGTACGGTAATATTGTAGCCTTTAGGGCTCCAATGGATGTTAGTGATAATTTAATTGATCTAGAGGATACCTTATCTAATGACTTCATTCACTCAGAAGATGCTATTAACTTCTGCTGGGAGATTCCTAATTTATGTCCTATTGGTGCAGTATCATTCCAGAGGTTATTCAATACTGCTGTAGGTAAAATTCTAAGTGATACAATTAAGAAAGATATAGTGATGGATGGAGACGATATTATGGTTGTAGATAGCTTTAAAGGTAGTGATGATGAGGTAAGAGAGAAGGGTAAGGTGAGTGTATCTATTACTTATAGTAAGGAAAATGTAGCTATTGGTCACACAGGCATTAACGTTAATGCGGGTAATAAAGCTCCTGGGTTTGCTTATTCATCTAATCTAGACGATAATACAGTTAAATCTTTTATGGAGAATGTTATTACATATTTTAATGACGAGATAAAGGATCAGTTTGTTGCTACGACAAAGATTATTGTATGAATTTCTTTCAAATTCAGAATAAACTTTTTTACTCAAAAAAAGACGATGCAGGCTTTCTAGATCAAGAGGGAGAGTCTGCGTTTGTTCCTTTCTTATTAAACAGATGGTTATCTTTTTATAGTAAGGATACACCACACTTTGTTAACGAGACTCTAAATACATATACTGGCTTGTTTGAAGATAAGCAGCAATTGTATAGGCTATATTATAATCTAATACCAAGACTTAAGTTTAAGCGTATACAATACATTAAAAAAGTAAAGAAGGATAAGGAAGAAGAAGTCGATTATGCTTTATTTGCTAAAAGTAATAACATATCTATTAGGGAGCTTAAACAGTACGTTGATTTACAACAAAGTAATACTAAGTAAATTATATGCCAGCGGATATTGATATGCTTAAACCTACTCGAAGTCTAATTGACCTCGATAGTCACAGTGAAGGTGATTTTGGACTAGACGATTTTAAACTTAATTTTATTTTTGACGATATTCTTCTCGTTGAATATGTTGATGAAACCGCTTCCGGAGACATTCTTCGTAACGGGATTGTCGTGCCGGTTAACGCCGTAAACAAAGCTTGGAGAAAGGGTAAGGTAATTCTTGCAGGGCCTAACTCAAAGTATGTTAAGCAGGGTGATATTGTTTTGTTTCCTAATAATGTAGGAGTTACAGTAGCCAACATTAACGTCGATAACGTCGGTAAAGTTAAGAGTGGTCTATTTTTAAACGAAGATAGGATGTTCGGTATTTGTACACCTAACGATGATAATACAGCGACCAGCTCTTGATAGCATACTATTAAACAATGTATGCGAAGTAAGATTTGTAAGGAGAAGTCCAAAAGCTGGATCTTCACCCACACGTCGTATGTTTTGTACTAAGTCATATGGATTATTACAGTCAACAAACGGTAGAGTTACACTAAACTACAGACCACCTACAAATCCTCCTCAAATAAACGAAGCTGCAGAAAATCTTATTACTGTATGGGATATAATAATGCAGGATTATAGAAATATTAATATGTCACAATGTGATTTAATTCAGCAAATACCCGCTAATGAAGAGTTTTGGTCATATTTTAACGAAAACATTTACCCTATGTCAGCAGAGCAAAAGCTGAATTTTATAAATACATGAACTCTTGCCTGGAAATAGTAGCTGAAAATTTTAAGCCTTTTTTACTAAAGGATATAGTAATACGAACTGATAAAAAAATCATAAGAAGAGGTACGTTAAGAATATTCCAACTTAAGCAATACTTTATAAGGCTGTTTATTGAGGTAGGTGACAAAACAAAACAGTATGAGATACCTTACCCGTTTACTTCAAGCTTGGAGGATAATAGATTAACTCTAAATTACCAGCTCTCTACAGTTATGAAAGATGAAAATATTGTCTTTCAGACCAAATTCCTAGATGCATCTAGTAAATCTAAACTATATAACAACCTAGTTTACGTCTTGACTTCTGAAGACGACAGCCTATAATTAGGTTGTGATATCAAACTTACTCAATAACTTCCCTGACGGCTATACCCCTAATAGGTCTCAAGTTAAGCTTCTTAAAAATATAGACCAAGCGTTTGAAGACGGTCATAAGTTTGTAGTGTGTAATGCACCAACTGGGTCTGGTAAGTCATTTATATCAAAAACAGTAGGTAATATTGCTGAAGATTGTGATAAGGACTACCGAGATCTAATAACTAGTTACCTAGCGTTTAAACACGGTCAAGGTGGTAAGTTTGTACATAGTGAGGAATGCGAAGAACAGCCGGCTTTCGGGTGCACCGCTCTTACTATTACTAAGAGTTTACAAGATCAATATAAAGAGCTCTTTAATGATGTTGAGATACTTAAGGGTAAGTCAAACTACCAGTGTGCAGTTGATAGTGAGTTTTCAGTAGATGTTGCTCCATGTGTACACCTTGCTGGTCTTAAAAATGAATGCTGGTCACAAAATAAGTGTCCGTATTACGAGCAGAGAAACAAAGCTCTTACGTCGCAGTTTAATACCCTAAACTATAACATGTTCTTCTCCTTACCTGACCATGTAAAGAAAAGACAATTTTTAATATGTGATGAAGCATCGGAACTAGAAGATCAGTTAGTTAAGGAGTTTACATGTAAGGTTGAATACAGCTTTTTAAGAAACTGCGATATTACAATAAGACCGTTTATGGCTTCACAGTCACATGAAAAATGGATTAATAACCTGTTACTAGAAGTTAGCGATGCTGCTGGTGAACTCAAAGAGATGATAGCTAATAAGCAGAACTCAAAGCCGCAGGTTGTTATCGCTCTTAAGTGGAAGTTAATTAAACTAGGTAATCTACAGCGTAAATTAGAGTTAATATTAGAGACGTGGTCTGATAGTGAGTATGTGCATGAAAAGGACAACTTAGGAGTTACGTTTACACCGCTTAAGGTAAATAAGTTATCGCATAGACTCTTTGAATTTGCCGATAAGGTAATATTAATGTCTGCTACTATTATTGACCCTAAAAACTTCTGTACATCTTTAGGTATAGATAAGTTTAAGTATATTGAAGCAGAGTCTACATTTGATCCAAAAAATGCTCCAATTATTTGTAATACTAAGTATAAGCTAAACTACTATACTATGAAGAAGTTTTTACCTAAGATTATAAGTAACATACAAGACATATGCGAGCATCATAAAGGTGAAAAGGGTATTATACATACGCAAAATAATACTATAACAGGTGAAATATCAAAGGTGTTAATTGGTAGTAGATACCTATATAGAGAGCCTGGTGTTGTCAATGAAGAGATACTAAGTAAACATACACTTAGTGAGGATCCGACGGTTCTAATATCACCCTCTATGTCACATGGAGTAGACTTGAAAGATGACTTAGCTAGGTTTCAAATTATAGTTAAAGCTCCATTTTTACCTACTAAGGACGTCCGGATAGAGAGATTAATGAAGGACGATTATGATTGGTATGTAAATAAAATGCTATGCTCATTAATACAATCATGTGGCCGTGGTATAAGATCGAAGAAAGATCATTGTGTTACATATATACTTGATGCAAACATTGCTCATAACATATTAAATAACAAACATAAATTACCGAATTATTTTCTTAATAGGTTTTTATAGAATAAATATATACACTACGTGAAAAAAGAAACTTATAATTTTGAAATTAAAGATTTACTTACACAGTTTATCGCGGCTTTTGATGATACTGTTATTAGAAGATTTAATAAGGATAGAACTGAAAGACAAAAGATAGAGGTTCGATATGTATTTGCACCTAAGCAGCGAGTGATGTATGATGTGGTTAATAAAGCACAAAATATTACCCTACCTGTTGTTACTGTTGATCTAAAATCTGTAAGTTATGACAGTAGTAGAGCCTTCAATAAGATGGATAAGCTCTATAACTATAATAATGAAATAGACAATACTAGTATAGATATGCCAACACCGGTTAATCTAGAGGTTAGTATGTCTATATTAGGTCGCTATATGAGCGATGTGGAACAAATTATAACTAACTTTGCACCCTTCACAAATCCTTATATTATTATATGCTGGAAAGAGCCAACTGATACGGGAGACGATGTTGAAATAAGAACCGAAGTATTGTGGAATGAACAAATATCACTAAATTCACCAACGGAAACAACATATAGTGATAAGTTTAGAATTGTAGCTGATACATCCTTCACTATTAAGGGCTGGTTGTTTAGGAATCAAAATACAGAATCTAAACCAATATACTTCATTGAGAATAACTTTATAACGGATGACAAAAGTTGGAATATAACGCAGCCGTTAACCTCGTTAGACTATGAAAACTTTTTTGAAAGTTATAAAGACTCTGCTGACCGTTCTATTGATACAGTTTCACTTTCTGGTATACCTAAGATAGATAACATCTACTTAACTAATGGAGGAGCTACAATAGAAGCAACACATAATCCACCAATTACTCTTAATAAAGAGATGTCAGCAGTTGATGTATATAACTATACCCTCTTAGGAGACAACTACTTAAAAACTAATATGGTGTTATTAAGTTCGGATAACTATACTTTAACAGATAATATAACCACCTTTAACACAACATACACAGGACCAGTTACAGGTTTTATTGTACCGGAAGAAAACTATACAGTAATGTCCAATAATACACTAGCTGTAACAATACCATATTTAAGTGGTGCAGGTAAAGTGGATATAATAGTAAATAACCCAGCTGGTTGGACATCAACAGCAAGTTTAAGTGGGTTTTTTATGATAGCAGAATAAATATATAAGAAAATGGCAGACTCATCAACATCACCGGGCTCAAATAAGAGCTATGTAAATAACGACGGTAGAGCTTCAACATTCGGTAGAAGCTTAACTCAATATATACAGAACCGACTACCATACTCAAGTGTGGTAGATGGAGAGGATAATTTAAATCCTAAGTATAAGCATTTTAATAAAGCAGGTACTAGACGAGCTGAAGCGCTTACAAAAACATCTATATCCTCTTCTAACTCATATAATAATATACCAATCGGTGATTTCGGTAAAGACTCATCTTTTGCAGATATTATGTATGCAAGTTTAGATGAAAATAAACCAAGTAGGGTACGTGATTACCGTACTATGGCAGCATATTCAGAAGTAGCTGACGCGTTGGACGAAATCTGCGATGAAACTATTAACATAGATGATAAGGGTCAATATATGAAGATAATTTTCGAAAACGCTGAGCTGTCAGTAGATGAAAGATCTGATATTGAAAAGGAGTTTGATAAGTATGTAGAATTTTTTGACCTTAAAAACAAAGGATGGCAATACTTTAGACAGTTGTTAGTTGAAGGAGAGGTATTCTTTGAGCTTATTCTTCATGAAGACTATATAAAGGAAGGTATTTTAGGAGCTATTAATCTACCAGCTGAAGTAATAGAACCGGTTTATAATAACGTGCAAAATATGCTCGTTAAAGGATTTATCTACAAAAAACCTATTTACAGTCTCAACGATCCAAGTAAAGTTGAAAAGGAAGAACTCATACCTATGGATGAAAATCAGATAGTGTATGTTAACTCCGGCGTATTTAACGAAACTAAAAACTTTGTCATACCGTTTCTAGAGAACGCTAGAAGACCTTATCGACAGCTATCACTTGTTGAGGATGCTATTATTATTTACCGGTTAGTACGAGCTCCGGAACGGCTTGTATTTAATGTTGATGTTGGAAACATGCCACCACCAAAAGCTGAAGCGTATCTACGTAAGCTTATTCAGAACTACTGGTCACGTAAGACCTTTGACCTGGATCAAGGAGACGTTGTTAAGAAATTTAATCCACAGTCAATGCTCGATGCGTTTTGGTTTGCTAAGAGACAAGGATCAGAAGGTACATCTGTAAGTCAGTTGGCCGGTGGTGCTAATTTAGGTGAGTTAAGTGATCTGATGTATTTTATCAAGAAGCTATATAGAGCTCTAAAAGTACCTTCTACGCGGATCGATCCTGAAGATAGAACAGTTGATGCATCAACTACCTTAAGAGATGAACTTAAGTTTGCTAAGTTTATTATAAGACAACAACAAAGATTTGCCGCTGGTTTAAAGAAAGGTTTTATTACCCACCTCAAGCTAAGAGGTATGTTTGATCAATATGATATTAATGAAACAAACATCGATATTGAGTTTAATGTACCGACTAACTACTTCGAAATAAGAGAGAATCAACGGCTTGAGCTTAAAGCTAACAACTTTAATAGTCTTGCATCAAGTGAGTTTGTATCAGCAACATATGCTCAGAAAAAATATCTCGGTTGGAAAGATAAAGACGTATTAGCAAATAGAGAGTTTATGAGAAAGGATGCAGAGATGCAGTGGGAGCTAGCTCAAATACAAGCTCTTGGACCTAACTGGAAAGAACAGATGATTGCTGGTGGATTAGAAGGCGCTGAGGGTACCGAAGGTGATATGGGTGGAGCTACTGGTGGAGGTGGTGGCGAAATTCCAGAGTTCGGTGGTGGTCCTGCTGCAGAGGGTGAAGTACCTGAAGCAGATGTACCAGAAGCTGAAACTGCAGAAACAACACCTATTGAGTAATAAATTAAGCTTGGTACTATAAATAATGTTATGGGTGAATATGTAAATTTAAATAAGTGTAGGTCATTTAACCAGGCTATATCCGCAAGCTTGTTACCTCTAGAGGATCAGATTTGTTCTGAGGTTGTTATTGTTAATAGAACAACTGAACCTATATTGGTGTTTGATGGTGGTTATAGTAATGCTCAAAACGGCTTCTTACTAGCGCCATTAGAGAGTTCGACCTTTAGAGGTATTACCAACACTAACCAAGTTAGTGCTAAATCGACAGCAAGTGGTACTGGTGATATTTATTACAGAACACAATACTTCAGCATTACACCGTCTCGTTAATGAGGGATATACCTACATTAGATAATCCGGGATTTGGTACTACTGTAGCAGGTGTACAGGTATTGGCGGCGAATGACATCGCTTACGATCCAGATATCTATTTTCAACCGGCTCCTAATATTGGGTTTAAATACTTACGACCATCACCAAATGATGGAGATCTGTATAAAAGACCGAGCTCACCTTAAACTTTAACTAAATAATAATATGGCAGACTTTACAGTATCAACAGATATAGATAGTTTTTTGCAAGCAGCTGATGATGCCGATGCAAGAACAAGATTAGGAATTACTGACCCGACTCTCGAGTCAGTAACCAATAACGATAATACAACAACGAATGATATAACTGTTGGTAGGTTAACTACTACCAGTAATACTATTTTAGGGCTCAATACTCTTGCAATTGGTGGTATGAGCCTTTCAGCTACAAATAACTATGCTGTATCAATCGGCGGTTTAAATGGCCTCGCTTCTGGTAAACGATCGATTGTTTTAGGGGGTAGTAGTAATGAAGCTATTGGAGATGATAGTGAGATCTTAGGAGGTAGTAATAGTAAAGCACTATCATCCTTCTCTACAGTCGTTGGCGGTGGCAACCTATCCGCCACTAATACTGCAGCATTAGCAGCTGGTGGTAATGGTAATTTATCTAACGGTCTATATTCATCAATAATTGGTGGTGGTGGTAGTGTTAATAATAGTAACTACTCCGCTATAGTAGGAGCAACTAATGCTGTCATGAGCGCAGGTCATAATAGATCGGTAATTCTTGGAGGTGTTGGATTGTCATCATTTGATGCAAATACTGTATATGTACCTACTCTCGATATTGACGCTGGCTTTAAAATGCCAACAGGCGCAAATGATACCTATGTCCTAACATCAGATGCTAATGGCGTAGGAACATGGCAAGCTGCTGGTGGTGGTGGCACTACACTCTCAGGCACTACAGCAAATGCCACTCCAACAGAAATCTTTGTAGATGGAACATCTCCGAAT
>Ga0206125_10003102_pt1 | contig 16514 bp, 10 predicted proteins | sample Helgoland_Spring_4_FD_148598 | JGI IMG/M metagenome (GOLD analysis project Ga0206125, IMG submission 148598) | Pelagic subsurface seawater microbial communities from Kabeltonne, Helgoland, North Sea - Helgoland_Spring_Bloom_20160331_1 | ecosystem: Environmental > Aquatic > Marine > Epipelagic ... | reverse complement strand
TTCGGAAAACCTTGAGGCATTTCTGCTCGCGCTCGGGCACCTCGACGATTTCATCCGCATCATTCGTGATTCTAAAAACAGGGATGAAGCCCGTGAAAAGCTCAAGGCTTACACCTTCCCCGTTAAAACCGCAGAAAGCCTCGGCATTCTCATCCGCTCACAGGCCAGTATACAGGGTGAGCTCTATGTTTTCACTGACCGCCAGGTCAATGCCATCCTCGAGCTGCGCCTCTACCAGCTTACTGGTATGGAGCAGGACAAAGTGAAGGTGGAATACGATTCCATCCTCGAGGAAATCAAGGACTTCCTCGACATTCTTGCCCGTGAATCTCGTGTGCTGGCCATCATCAAGGACGAGCTTCTCGAAATCAGGGAAAAGTATGCCACTCCACGGCGCTGCCCCATTCTTCCCGATGAGGGAGAGATCGCCATCGAAGACCTCATTGCCAATGACGGCATGATCGTCACTCTTTCCAATAAGGGTTACATTAAGCGCACTCCATCTGCTGAATACCGTGTTCAAGCGCGTGGAGGCAAGGGGGTTCGTGGCATGGAAACTCGTAATGCCAACCAAGCTGAAGATGACGAGCAAGACTTTGTCGAGCACCTCTTCTCCGCTCAGGCGCATGATTACTTGATGTTCTTCACCAATACCGGCCGAGTTTACGTTGAGCGCGTTTATGGTATTCCTGAAGGTTCACGTGCTTCCAAAGGGCGCAGCATTAAAAACTTACTCAACCTCCAGCCAGAGGAAAACATCGCAGCTACTCTGCGTCTTGAGCGCAAGACCAACGAGGACGATGAGGATGTCACCTTTGGTGAGGAAAATGGCTATGTGCTCTTTGCTACACGCAGTGGCAAGGTGAAGAAAACAGGCCTGAGCAACTTCCGCAATTTCCGCAAAGACGGCATCATCGCCATTAAGCTCGATGAAGGCAATACGCTGGTGGATGTTAAGCTGACCTCTGGTAAGGATGATATTTGTTTGGTGACCAGTGCTGGTTACTGTGTGCGCACCAGTGAGACCAACATCCGTGCAATGGGTAGGCCGTCCGCAGGTGTTGCTGGAGTGAAGCCACGAGAAGCCGACTACCTCGTCGCGCTGACCATCGTAAGCCCCGATGCCAAGCTGCTTGTTGCCAGTGAAAATGGCCTTGGAAAGCGCACGGCGTATGAAGAATACCTATCAAAAGGCCGTGGTGGTAAAGGCATGAAAACCATGAATGTTACCGACAAAACAGGTAGCGTGGTTGGCGCGATCTCAGTCATGGAGGATGATGAGCTTATGCTGATGACCAGTGATGGGCAGAGTATTCGTATCCGCTGTTCTGATGTGCGTGAGACTGGCCGTGCGGCGCAGGGCGTAAAACTAGTTTCCCTTAAAGGGGGTGAAAAACTTCAGGACATTGCCCGAGTGATGCCAGACGATGAGGAAGAATCTGATGATGCCGGTCCAGAAGCGGACGGCGAAGGTGCCGATCCAAAAACGGACGCCGATGCTGTAAATACTGATGCAGCTGATGAGCCGAAGGATGCTGAGGAATCCGGCGGAGAGGAATAGTGAATGCAGGACCTATTGGATTTTGAGCAGGAGCAATGCGCCGACCGTGTTTTTCTCGGTTGGCATGCTCCCTTGCTTGAATCCCTTAAACATTGGCTTTTGGCCGATGAGAATCGTGATGTGCTAGCATCCACCTTGGTGGTCGTACCGACCTCCAATAGCGGCAGACGACTCCGCATGGCGCTCTCTGATGGTGTCGGAGTGATCTCACCACATGTCGTGGTGCCCAGTCGCTTATTTGAGGTCGAGGGCGTAGCCAGTAAGCAGGAAACCTTATGGGCTTGGGTGCAAGTCATTCGAGACACGGGCTTGAGTCAATTCCCTCATTTGTTTCGCAACCAGGATGCCGGCGCTAACGCGGGTTTTCATGTGGCACTGGCACTGGCAAAACAATTTATCCAATTACGTGACACGCTTGCTGATGCTAATGCTTCATTTCGTGATGCTGGCTATCACAGCCCAGAAAAAGAACGATGGGCGGAGCTTGCTGAGCTAGAGGGGCTGATGCTCAAGCAGCTCGGCCGATGGAAATTACGTGACCCTATCCTCGCTAAGCGCGATCAGGCATTATCTCCAGACCTGCCTGCAGGAATTAAACGTATCGTCGTTGCCTGTGTCCCTGACCCGACGCCGATGGCTATCCGTGCATTACAGTCATTACTAGAGCAGGGGATCCCCATGCAGGTTTTGGTTCATGCGCCTGAGAGTGAAAAAAAAGGCTTTGATGTCTGGGGTGTGCCACGTGTGGATTACTGGTCACAAAAAAACATTCATATTCCAGATTGGCAACAAAGGCTGCACCTTGTCGATTCAGCCAAGGACGCTGCTGATGTATGTGTTCAGGTTTTAAGGGAGGAGAAAACTTCAGCAGAGCAAGCAGCGCTGGCGCTCTGTGACCCAAGCTTCGAGTCGGCACTGGAAAAGGCATTTTCTGAGACAGGCTGGCCATTATACAATCCAGAGGGCAGGGGGCTTGCTGAATCTGGTTTGGTTTGTCTGCTGCGAGCGATGCGTGATCTCGTCACCAGAGACAGCCCTTTTGAAGCCCTTCGTGAGTTACTTAGGCTACCGGGTGCGGAGTTGTTTCTTCCAGATAAAGTTAACCGTCATATGGCCACCAAGCTCATGGATCAGCTGTATGCTGATCATTTGCCCGAGACCGTAAGTGATGCAAGGTTCCTTGCCTCCGCAGATCAGCGAGAGGTCATACAATCGGTAGCCTTCCACATCGAGAAGCTCGATAAGACGCCGAGCACTAAGAATTTGGGTGAAGTTCTGCGTCAGTGGTTATCTGAGTGGTTGGGGTATACCGATCATCGTGTAGCTAAGGCTACCGAGCTGAGCCTGGTCGAGGCGGTGGATGCGCTTGATCGACTAGCGGGTTGTGAAGAAATGGTTGCGCCTGATGAGGCATTTGAAATGCTTGCTGAATCGGTGCGCTCTGCCCGTGTCTCGTCAGAGCGGGGTGATACCGTGCTTGATTTACAGGGATGGTTAGAAATTTCTTATGATCCCGCTGATCATCTGATACTGGCGGGGATGCATGAGGAGTGTGTTCCTGAGGGCACTGCAGATGATGTTTTCTTACCTGATTCATTGCGAGATCAATTGGGCTTACGTGATATGCGCGCTCGTTTTGCACGGGATGCTTTCATTCTACATGCGGCACTCCAATCAAGGGCGGAACACGGTAGAGTCGATGCTGTTGTTTCGAGGTTTAATAACGCAGGAGAAGCGCGCAAACCCTCCCGCTTATTAATGAAGCAGACTGGTCAAGAGCTAGCGGCATTGGTATCTCACTTATTTAATGAGTCACCCTCTGATGCCCCCAGTCGTGGTGCCTGGGCTCGTGACTGGCAGCTTAAGGTTCCTGAGTTGGAGAACCGTTATGCGGGTGAGGGCGCGATCAATATTTCTCCATCAGCGATCAAGGATTACCTCGATTGCCCGTTTCGTTTTTTCCTTAAGCGCATTGTAAAAATGAAAACTTACGATGCCAGCAAGCGCGAGATGGATGCGCTCGATTTTGGTAAGCTCTGCCATCATGTGCTCGATGTATTTGGAGCAGATGAAGCCGTGCGTGATTCTTCAGACGCCTCGGAGATTGAGAGTTATTTTACCAAGCATCTTGATGCCCTTATGCAACAACGCTATGGCAAAAACCTGCCTTTGCCACTGATGGTCCAGCTTGAGAGTGCGCGCGAACGGCTGCGAGCATTTGCCGGAATACAAGCGGCTGACCGTGCTAATGGATGGTGCATCGTCGAGACAGAATACAAGGTCGGGCCCAACGGTGATCACTGGCAGATTGCAGATCATCCAGTGACCATGGCCATTGATCGGATTGACCGTCATGAAGATGGCAAGCAATGGCGAGTGTGGGATTACAAGACATCCGGCAAGGCTAAGCAGCCGGATAAAGCGCACTTTAGAACTTGGTGCGAGGCTGAGAATCGGCCCCAGCTTGGAGATTTAGCAGGCACCGCTAAAACACAACTCGGCTGGGCTGAAGTTCAGCTGCCCATGTATGCGGCGTTTGCCCAGCAGCGGTTTGACACCGGAGAGTTGCCACAAGTAGGCTATATTAACCTGCCGAGGGCGATCAGTGATGTTGCCTTTGCCCCATGGCACAAATTTGATCAATCCGTGCTCGAGCACGCGATGAGCTGGGCAGAAGCCGCTGTCGAAAAAATCAGGGCTGGAGACTTTGCTCAAGCGGCTCATTATCCTGTCAAAATGCGTGAGTGGGATGATTTTGCTGAGCTTGCACCAGATGGCCTCGAGTGTGCATTTGGCTTGCCAGAAGCACCAAGGTCATAAAATAATCTTTGAATGACGCCCCATAAGGGTTCATGATTTTGTCCTATGCCTCCCCATTCTGAAAATCAGAAAAAGAATGACCCGCATGAAATTGAGGGTGTCAAAAGCCGCCATGCTCATGCAGCTACTTTCCCGTGGTTCAGGGTGTCCATTCTTGTATTGTTCTGTGGCTCGATCGTGCTGTTGTTTAGTCCTCTTTCAGAGAATTTATACCGCAAGCTGCGCGAATTACGAAGTGCGGGTAAAGAGGTGAAAGAGAAGAAGGTAAGGGAGTCCAAACCCAAAGCACCGCTGAGTCCCGCCAAGCCTAAGGAGCCCGTCATCCGCGCTCCAAAGGATCACACGGCATCCTCTGGTGGCGATATGCGCATGTTGTCTAGAGGTCTCCAGCTCAATACCAACATACGCATTGAAAAAGGTGGCGCCGCTTCACTTGAACGGGATACAGACGAGAGTTTTAGTGCCCACTATGAACTCAAAATCAAACTGCCGAAGGCAATCACAACACTGCCCGAGTTAGAGAAAAACACCCCAGGTCTCACCGCGATGTTGCCGGGACTGGAGGTAATGATGCCGAAAGCGAAGGTTTCTGGTTTTTTCTACCAGCTCTACGATAATAAATCCAAGCGCATGAAAAGCAATGCAACTCAGCTCAATGAGCTGATGACACGGCATAACTTTTATGACTGTGAGACCATGCTTAACCTCAAACACCCTGAGACTGGCCGGCGCGTATTCCTGATGCAGGCAGAAATGGATGTTGTATCTGATGGTTCCGATGGTGATCGCTTGCCTGTGATGCCAGAGAAGATCGTAAACTCGACCAACTATCAGCCTCTGACCAGTTACGGCTGGAAGAAAACAGGGAAGTCTCCCAATCCGCTGATTGCAGGCTGGAAGAACAGGATTCGTAAAGCAGAACAGGAAATCGCACTTGCCGTCACCAAGGATGATCGCAAGGCCTGGCTGCAATCACGCATCACAAAAATTAAACGTGAGATCAAGGATATGGAGGCAAGGAGTTTTCTCGTTGCAGACTACGACCCATTTATTGTCATGCCAATCAATGTGCTGACTTCCAGTGGAGACCCTTATGCAGCGAGGGTTGGTGACTATGCCATAGTCGTTTATGAGGGTAAGATTTATCCATCCATTGTTGGTGATGCCGGGCCAAGCTTTAAGGTCGGGGAGGCTTCTTTGAGGTTTTGTAAGCAGCTCAACTCTAAAGCGGGTATCTATTCTCGGCCTGTGAGTGATTTAACTGTCACCTATATTGTTTTTCCTGGATCGAGAGACTCATCTCGAGAGCCTGACTATGCAAAGTGGCAGCAGCGCTGCGCGTCATTGCTCTCTGAGCTGGGGGGCTTAGGAGAGGGCATTGCATTACACAGCTGGGAGGACACCTTTCCACCTGCAGCAAAATAAGAGCAGGCTTGTCAACAGGTGCTCTGAAAGCATAACATCTATCCATGAATAAGATTTTTTTTGCGGCCGTTATCCCGTGCATTTTGCTCACGGCATGTAGTCAATTTTTTAAGCCTGAGGGCTGGCCGTTGGAAATAGAGCCAGAAAGTCAGGCTGTCCTGCACCTCAAAGAGCACGTCAAGTTTACAGGCTCAGGCATACGCCTTACTGAGCATGAGAAGGCATTACTTACATTCCTCAACAATGATGATAATATAGCTGCCTCGGTGGGCAAAAAAAATCGCCCCGGTTCCCACCAGTGGTCTGCCGCTGAAATTTACCGTGTAGATCCTGGCAAACATGTATCTGTGCTATGTGAAAATGGGTATCAGCAAACTGCTGTTTATTTTCACTATGACGAAGAGAAGAAAACATGGTTTCGCGTCAGGCACCTTGGAGAGAACCATAGCCGGGGTATTCCCGCTGTGCGCTTGAAGTAGAGGGGATTGATTATCTGCGCTAGGCACAAAAAAAGTTTGCTATCAGAGGTATTGCTGGCTAGTTTCCGCCCGCATCCCATGGGACACTTTAGGACAGGTGGCAGAGTGGTCGAATGCGCACGCTTGGAAAGCGTGTGAGGCAGCAATGTCTCCGCGGGTTCGAATCCCGCCCTGTCCGCCATCACCCCAGCCCTCATCGAGGGCTGGGGTGATGGCGTTTAAGGGAGGCGGGATGAGAACCTTGGTTCGAGCGCACGACGAAGTGCCGTGTATCACGGCAATAATCACTCCAGAAATCCGGAGGAGGATTTCTGCATCCTAGCACAGCATGCCAGGATGGCATGCAATCCCGCTGGTATTGAAGTAGCTGAGCCCTCATCGAGGGCTGGGGTGATGGCGTTTAAGGGAGGCGGGATGAGAACCTTGGTTCGAGCGCACGACGAAGTGCCGTGTATCACGGCAATAATCACTGCAGAAATCCGGAGGAGGATTTCTGCATCCTAGCACAGCATGCCAGGATGGCATGCAATCCCGCTGGTATTACATTACCTGAGCCCCGTTCTACTGCATATATTAAGCACAGCACACATGCTTGGTGTATCTCTACATAAACCTCAAAACATAAAACCGGAACCCGCACGAGGCGAATTCCGGTCTTAACTATGAACAAAAAACAATACTACTTGTTTTGATGATACTTAAAAAATATTGATTTAGCGTTTGCGGCGCAGCAGCATGATGACTGAAGACATCCCCAACAGCAGTGTTGAAGATGGCTCGGGAATCATTTCGGGGGATAGGTGGAACACCACGCCGCGTTCCAAGCTGTCTAGAATAGTAGATTCGACGAAACTGCTATGTGTCGTATCGAACTTGAATTCAAATGCCATAGGGATGTCTGGATTGAGACTTAGGCTCGTGGTGCCCTTGCCTGAGTCTAGAATGTAATCAACGGAGTCTTTCGAGTCTACAAGCCCCCATTTGGCGTCAACGCTACCATCGAGATCAGCGGTGAAAGCTACATCATAACTCACCTTGCTTTTACCTTTACTGTCTACCTCGATACTTATATCACTATCAAGAAACTCGAGTTTTTCACTGCCGGTCGCGTTGTTGAAATCCAAGCTGTTGGTCTTGTCATCATCACCATGTAGATTTTTGCCCCCTAGATCATACCTCCAAAAGTTAGCGATTGTCGTCGCTGCATTGCCACTGTCGTCCCATTCCATCGCCTTGGCGTAAATGGGCACCTCAATATAGAGGAAAAAGTAATCTTGTTGTTCGTCGTAACCGTAACGAACATTTGTCTGATCCCAACTGTCAGCAGACCCTGAGGCGTCTCCATAGACACTGTTTCCATTTTTTAGTTCGTGACCGTTTACCCAGCCAACTGTAGTTGAGGTTGTGTAATTGTCATTGGTAGCATCATAGAAGCCATCAAGCGTGACTGATTGTCCCTGCGCGATAGGTGCCATCAGACATCCAGTAATCACAGAGAGCCAAAAGAGAGTGCGTAAGTTCATGGGAACGGCGGGGGGTGGGTTTTGTGGGAGCGAATTTAGGCAAAGTTCATTAAATGAATATTCTGTAAAAGATAATCTGAACTGGTCTTCTTATACACCCAATCAGCCCGAGAAGCTATATTTTTTTAAATAAATACTCATATACTCAATATAAATATAAACTAACTTTAAATCAAAGTTGAATATTTAACTTTTATTACGGTGGCTATTTACCCTTTATTCAGGAGTATTACACAACGCAACCTGCTAATGATGAGTTTGTTGTGTATTAAATGCGGTGTTGAGGGGAGTTCTGAATTTCTCTGGTTCCCTTATGTTTGATTAATCCGTGCATTTAATAAAAACATACTAAAAAATAACCCGTATATTTAATAAAAGTTACATAATTTGTCAGTGTGGTGACAAATTGGCGATCAAATGGCTATTTAGCGCTCATATCGTCTAAGCATGCAAACTTGTCTGTTTACAACATCGCGGTGATCTATTAGCACGTGGTCATGTCTGATTCACGTCGTCCCTATTCGTCACAAGTTTTTGATGGTCCAGATCGCGCACCTAGCCGTGCGATGATGCATGCCGTCGGGTTCTCCAATGAAGATTTTGATAAGCCGCAAGTGGGTGTGGCATCGACCTGGAGCCAAGTGACTCCCTGCAATATGCACATTGATCGTCTTGCACGCGAATCCGCTAAGGGCGTAGATGCTGCGGGAGGTAAATCAGTTATCTTTAATACCATCACTATTTCTGACGGTATTTCGATGGGCACGGAGGGCATGAAGTATTCCTTGGTGTCTCGTGAGGTCATTGCTGATTCCATTGAGACAGTGGCTGGCTGTGAAGGCATGGATGGTGTGGTCGCTATCGGTGGCTGTGATAAGAATATGCCGGCGTGCATCATCGCCTTGGCGCGTCTGAACCGTCCTGGCGTATTTGTTTATGGTGGCACTATCTTGCCTGGTTGTGCGACGATTCAGGGGGAGGAAAAAGATTTGGATGTGGTGTCAGTGTTCGAGGCTGTCGGCAAACATGCTGCTGGTGAATTGAGTGATGAGGACTTACTCACCATCGAGGAAAATGCGATTCCGGGTGCCGGCTCTTGTGGTGGCATGTATACGGCGAACACCATGGCTACCGCCATTGAGGCGCTCGGCATGTCTTTGCCTAATAGCTCATCTCAGGATGCGATCGGTGATGATAAGATGAAGGACTGCTTTGATGCGGGTGCCGCAGTGCTCAATATGATGGATAAGGGGATTCGCCCTCTTGATATCATGACGCGTGAGGCTTTTGAAAACGCGATCACCGTGGTGATTGCGCTCGGTGGTTCTACCAATGCGGTGCTGCACCTCTTGGCCATGGCTCATGCTTGTGGCGTTGAGCTCAATATTGATGACTTTACTGCAATCGGCAAACGGGTGCCGATGGTGGCTAACCTGAAGCCAAGTGGTAAGTATGTGATGGCAGACCTCGTCAAGATTGGCGGCACGGTGCCGTTGATGAAGATTTTATTGGAGGCGGGTCTGCTGCATGGAGATTGTCTGACGGTAACGGGCAAGACGCTAGCTGAGAACCTTGCCAATTCACCACTGGAGTATCCAGAGGGGCAGGACATTATCCGGCCGCTGGACAACCCGATCAAGAAGGACAGTCATTTGCGTATTCTCTATGGTAACCTGGCCCCAGATGGTGCGGTCGCTAAAATCACCGGTAAAGAGGGAGACAGCTTTACAGGAAGTGCTCGTGTTTTTGATTGTGAAGAGGATGCGATGGCAGCCATTCTTGATGGTAAGATTATCGATGGCGATGTGATTGTCATTCGCCGTGAAGGGCCCAAGGGCGGTCCAGGTATGCGTGAGATGTTAGGGCCGACAAGTGCGGTCATGGGGCGCGGTCTTGGAGACAAGGTAGCGCTGATTACGGATGGACGTTTTTCCGGTGGCAGCCACGGTTTTGTGGTTGGTCACATCACACCTGAGGCGCATGTAGGTGGGCCTATCGGTTTGCTCGAAGAGGGTGACATCATTACCATTGATGCTGTGAATAATGTGCTTAGTGTCAATGTCAGTGATGAAGATCTTGAAGGGCGCCGCGCGCAGTGGCAGCCGTATGAGCCGCGTTATAAGCGGGGTGTGCTGGCGAAGTATGCAGCGCATGTGACCTCTGCTTCTACGGGAGCGGTCACCGATAAGTTCGAATAGTCTTCTAGCTTCGTGGTTCGCTAGCCCCCCCAGGGGTGGTTCCTCGGCCCGTGGCTCCTGGCAATGCGACTATTGCTGGAGATACGTTTTAGGCTTATAGCATAGCGAAAACGGAATAAAGACAATGGCGGTGACAAGCATTAGCTTGGTGAAAAACCAGAAGTAGGCAGCTCCTTCCAGCTTTGTCTGGCCACCAGCATAGTAGACGCTTTGTAGTAGCATGCCACGATCATTAGCTGGGGCTTGATCTAACATGCCTAGGCGTTTTTTCTCTCGTTGTAGCCAGGTTCCTTGTTCCTCGGTGATGCTTTGTCTGACGTTCAAGATGATGCCGAGGTCCCATGGTGTTTTGTGGGTCTGGTCAGGGCCGTCCGATGAGATACGGGCAGAGTTTGAACTGATGAGGGTGTAACGCAGTGGCCTGCCCCATGGGTCGTTGATTGAGGCGAGGGCTTTGGCGCCACTAGCGGTGGTGGGTAGAGATTTTTTGATCCCATAAATATACTGGATAGAGGCTGCGCTCTGTTTGAGCTGGTCCAGTGCAGGTGAGAGGATCTCGCCATTGGTCATGAGAGTGAGGTCATCATTGGTACCAGCGGTGGCATCATATCCTGGATGCGTTTTTTCCATAGCAAGGGAAAGCTCTGGGATTTGAATGTAGGTGTTGATGATTCCGGTAAGCGCGTTGCCGGCAAATACCGAGAGCAGAAAGAGGCTCATGACAAAGGATTTCATTTTGCGCGGTGCCTGGGTGTAGGCAAATTCAAGGCAGACGATGGAGATAAGAATTTCAGCAGTAGTGAAAATGAGATAGGCGAGTAGTTGCCACCAGACACTGGGTGTGTGGCCTAGGTCGATCGCCTGCTGAGCCAGGGAGATAACGGTAAAGGAAATCACCATAAGAAATAAACCTGTGCCAATTTTTCGCAGTGGGGTAAGAGGAATAATTTTCTCTGCGCTGGGATAGATCCACCATGAGAAAATGGGGATAAGCACCAGGATAAGGAAGGGGTTGGCGGCTTGAATCTGGGATGGTAACACCTCAAGCTCACGCACCGCGGCAGGCATGAAGCTAAAATCAAAGAGCCGGAGGTTCATTTTTTGTGCCTGAAAAACGAGCGTGTTTGCCGTCTGGTCAAAGAGGCACCAGAAGACGGCAACAAAGAGAAAAAGTGGGGCAAGTTTGCCAATGGCGACGAGTCCCTCTTTGCTGAAGAGCTCCTTGCCAAAGGCTTCTCCGTGAGGCGGGATGTGGACAAATTTGCGACGCCCCATCCAGAAAGTGAGGGTAGCAATGGCCATCAAAATGCCGGGGGTGCCAAATGCCCAGTGTGGACCATACCATTTGAGAATAAGGGGGATGGCAAGATTGGAGATGACCGCGCCAAAGTTAATGGAGAGATAGAAGATATTGAAGATTTTGGGGATGAGATGCTGGTTGTTTTTGCCGAACTGATCTCCCACGTGCGCCGAGACGCAGGGCTTGATGCCACCAGCGCCAATGGCAATGAGGCCCAAGCCGGCAAGCAGCCAAAGCTGAACAATGCCTGCCATGCCCATGAGTGCTAACACCAAGTGGCCAAGGCAATAGACAATCGATAGGGTGATGATCGTTCGGTATTTTCCGAAGAAGATATCGGCAATTAAGGCGCCAAAAAGAGGAGTGAGGTAAACCGCGGAATTAAAAAAGGAAACGTAGGCCGTTGCCTTGGCCTCACTCATGGACTCACCCCCAAGTACGCCAAGGTAATTGGCAAGGAAGACGGCAAGTGCCGCTTTCATTCCATAGAATGAAAATCTCTCTGCCGCCTCATTGGAGATGATATAGGGGATGCCGCTTGGCATGCCGCTGGTGTCGGAAGGCTGAGATGAGTAGGACATTTTAAGGTGCCTGGTTGTCTAAGATATCGAGCAATTTATCGATGCTATCGATCTGGTGAGTAGGGGATTCGGAGAGCAAGTCGGGAAGGTCATGATAGCCCCAGGTGGCGGCAACGGAGATCATGCCCGCATTATGTGCGGTGGCGATATCAACAGTGGAGTCTCCGACAAAGGCAATTTGCTCAGGTGATACATCTAAGCGTCTTGCTAGATCGAGTGCGCCTGCGGGGTCTGGCTTTGTAGGCACGCCCTGATGCTGACCGATTACGGCGGTGAAGGTGATGTCTGGAAAAATGAGGTCAGTGATTTTCTGACAGAAGGCGTGCGGTTTGTTTGACAGAACGGCAATCTTAGTTCCTCTCTGAAGTAGAGCGGTGAGCGTCTCGTTCACCCCAGTATAGGGGACAGTGCCACCTTGCCAAGCGCTGGAATATTCATCACTCACTGCGCCAGTGAGTTCTGCGATTTGCTCAGGGTCATAAGCATCTGGGCAAGCGCGCTCGACAAGTTTAACAATGCCATCGCCTATGAAGGTGCGCACGGTGCTCTCGTTATGGGTGGGCAGCTGGTGACGTTTGAGGATCGTGTTGAGGGCCTTGGCGATGCCTGACAAGGAATGAACCAAGGTGCCATCCAAATCAAAAATAATAGCTCGTATCACGCGTGTAAGCATCACGGGCATTGCTCAAGAATTCAAGAGCAGAGCCAATAAAAAGCAGCTGTGACCAGCAGGCGGTTCGGCTAATATTGAATTTGCCTAATATTAATCTTCGATCTTGTGAAGGTGAATATCTGTCTGGGGGAAGGGGAATGAAAGCCCTTCTTTGTCGAAGGCTTTTTTGACCTTCTCAGTGACATCAAAGTAAATCCCCCAATAGTCGCTGGAGTTGGCCCAAACACGAACAATGATATTGACCGAGTTGTCGGCCAATGCGTGAACGGCGATGAGCGGTTCAGGGTCACGATCGACTCTTTCATCAGCATTGATGATCGAGCTTAATACCTCTTTTGCTTGATCGATGTCGTCATCGTAGCTGATGCCGAAGGTGAAATCGACACGGCGCTTGTCTTCTGCTGAGTAGTTAATCAGTGAGCCCGTGGCGACCGGCCCGTTGGGCAAGATGATGCGTTTGTTGTCGCCAGTATTGATGACGGTGTTGAAAATCTGAATGCTGCGCACCTTGCCGCTGTGTCCTTGGGTCTCGATGAAGTCACCGACTTTAAAGGGTTTAAGAATGAGAATGAGAATGCCTCCAGCGAAATTCTGGAGAGTTCCTGAGAGCGCCATGCCTACAGCGAGTCCTGCGGCGCCGAGGATGGCGACAAAAGAGGTCATCGGGAAACCTGCAATACTGGCACAGGTAATGATCAAGAGAACCCTGAGTGACATCGATGCCAGGCTCAGGATGAAGGTCTCGAGCGCTTGATCATAATCTACTTTATCGAACCATTTTTCGAGCGCCTTACAGAGCACGTTGACGATCTTCCAGCCGATCCACAAGCTGATGATGGCGGCGACCAACTTAAAACCATATTGGGCTGAAAGCTGGGTGATTTGTTCAATGATTTGTTCGAAGTTAATGTCCATTACCTATGGGTCTTAAGTTTTTGGGCGTTATTACGCAATGCGAAATTTAGGCATATTGATGCTACGACAAGCTGTGGCTGGACAGCTGGTATTTCCGCGGTAGAATCCGGCCATGCTTCCTGAGCTTGTCACAAAGATCCCCGGCCCTCGCTCCCTTGGGCTGGCTGATGAGCTCAAGCGTTATGAGTGCAGAAATGTGACCTATATGGCTGAGGATTGGCCGGTTTTCTGGAAGCATGCTGATGGCATCAATGTCTGGGATGAAGATGGTAATCGATTCATCGATCTTACCGCTGCCTTTGGTGTAGCGGGTCTGGGTCACGGCTGGTCAGCGGCAGTGATGGCTGAGCAGTCAAAGCAGCTCATTCATGGTATGGGCGATGTGCATCCCACCGCATTAAAAGTGGAGGTGTGCAGGCTGTTGTCGGCAATGAGCTTCGAACGCTGGAATGAGGGTGTGGGCAAGACGACTTTAAGTAACTCGGGATTTGAGGCGGTGGAGACGGCCTTGAAAACCGCAGTGATGGCTACGGGTAAAGCCGGCTTGGTAAGTTTTAAAAACGGCTATCATGGTCTGGGTTATGGTGCTCTTTTAGGAGCGGGAATTGATAAGTTTCGTAGGCCATTCGAAGGCCAGCTGGCACCCTTGCGTGCGCAGCTTGATTTCCCGACAGATCAATATGAAATGGATGTTTTGGATCATCAGCTTATGGAACTTAATGCTGAGCATGTCGGTGCACTTTTGGTTGAGCCTATTCAGGGGCGTGGAGGTAAGGTGGTGCCGCCTGACGGTTTCCTGGCGAAGCTGCGTGCCTGGTGCGATGCCAATGATGTGATACTGATCTATGATGAGGTCTACAGTGGTTTTAACCGCACTGGCAAAATGTTTGCCTGTGATTGGGAGGGTGTGGCGCCTGATATGATTTGTTTGGGCAAGTCTCTTAGTGGAGGTTACCCGATCTCTGCCTGTGTGGGTAAAGCAGCAGTGATGGATGCCTGGCCTAAGTCCGAGGGGGAGGCTCTGCATACGAGCACGTTTTTGGGTAACCCCGTCGGATGCGCCATGGCGGTGGCTTCGTTGCAGGCGCACGCCACAGATCAAGTGCAAGGCGAGGTGGAGGCTAAGTCTAAACTGCTCAGAGAGATGCTCAATCAAGTCAAGAGCCCGCTTATTCATGAGGTGAGGGGCAGGGGCTTGATGCTCGGTATGGAGCTGAGGCATGCAGACGGTAGTGCGGCAGGGGATGTGGCTGGCAGTGTGCTCGTTAAGATGATGCAGCAGGGGGTGTTCATGTTAGCTGATGGAGCTGAAGGGAATGTGTTGGCGTTTACGCCGCCATTTGTGATCAACGAGGAGGAAATGGCATATGCTGTGCAACGACTGCAGAGCGCGCTTGACCGTTAGGTCTGCCAGACAATACTTAGCTAAAGATGACTGCCGCCCCTATGATTTGGTTTAATGGAGAATTGATTTCTGCCAATGATGCCTGCGTGTCGCCATTCGACTTGGGCTTGACCGTTGGGCTTGGCGTTTTTGAAACCATGGCGGCTTATGATGGCAAGGTCTTTGCCTATGACTTACATCATGCGCGGCTTATTAAGTCGGCTGAGGTGTTCGCTTTGCCAGTGCCTGAGCGTTCGGTCATTAGCGCAGCGATCGCAGAGGTCATTGAAGCGAACCATTATCATCAGGGACGCTATCGCATCAGGGTGACCTTGAGTGGTGGGGCCAACCAGCTCGGTGGAGGTCGTCAACAAGGTGACGTGATGGTCACTGCCCGATCTGCAGATTCTGCCAGTGACAGTGACTTGGCTAAGCTTGCATGGGTGCCCTTTGTGATCAATGAGCGCGCAGCGACTGCGGGGGTGAAATCAACATCATACGCGGATCATGTGCTGGCCTATCGCCATGCGCTCAATGCTGGAGCAGACGAGGCCTTGATGTTTAACTCTCAGGGGCATTTGGCCGAGGGTTCGATGTCGAATGTATTTGTCGTCAAGGATGGTGTTGTGCAAACGCCATCACTAGCGAGTGGTTGCCTGCCAGGTGTGACGAGGCAGCTGGTGATTAATTTGTGTGCTGATCTCGATCTGCCGGTCGAGGAGTGTCAGCTTGGGGTGCAAGATATAGATAACGCGGACGAAATCTTTTTGACGAGTTCGCTGCGTGAAATTCAGGCGGCGGTATTGCTAGGAACGGAAGCTAGGGCAACAGAGGCCGTGACAGGTGAAGTCACTGGCCGACTGGCCGAGGCCTATGCGGAAATGGTCAGGAAGGAGTTAAGCTGATGGCCTTGTCGAGTTACACCATGCCGATTAGTGCTGACAAGGTGGAGGTGATCCGCAAGATTTTGGTGGAAGCTGGTTTCGAGATGAAGCAGAAAGCGTATGCTCATTTCTCAGGCAAAAAAGGAAAACTCAATGTCACCGTCTATGAGAAAGGCCCTAAGGTTTTAGTTCAGGGGGGAGATACGGAGGACTTTGTCAGGTTTACACTAGAGCCGATGGTTTTTGGTGAAGCGAGGTTGGGCTATGAGGAGGTCAATGAGCCGGATATGTTCAGCCCGCACTTCGGTATTGATGAGAGTGGCAAAGGTGATTTTTTTGGCCCGCTTGTCGTGGCTGGAGCCTACACCGATGCCACATCAACTCGCGCGTTGATGGATGCCGGCGTGATGGATAGCAAACGCATTACCAGTGCGGCCAAGATTGCAAAATTAGCTGGGATTATTCGCGCAACACCTGGGGTTAACTATGAGGTGATCAGTATAGGGCCCGAGCGATACAATGAGATGTATCGTTCGTTTAAAAATCTCAACCGCTTGCTCGCTTGGGGCCATGCTCGCGTGATCAAGAGTCTAGCAGAGAAGGTGCCAGATTGTCCGCGCGCTTTGAGTGATCAGTTTGCCCGCAAGGAGGTGCTGGAAAAGGAGCTAGCTCGCCACGGGCTTGATCTTAAGCTTGAGCAAAGAACCAAGGGAGAAAGTGATGTAGCGGTTGCGGCCGCCTCGATCCTCGCACGCGAGCGGTTTGTGAAAT
>Ga0206125_10003096_pt1 | contig 16532 bp, 15 predicted proteins | sample Helgoland_Spring_4_FD_148598 | JGI IMG/M metagenome (GOLD analysis project Ga0206125, IMG submission 148598) | Pelagic subsurface seawater microbial communities from Kabeltonne, Helgoland, North Sea - Helgoland_Spring_Bloom_20160331_1 | ecosystem: Environmental > Aquatic > Marine > Epipelagic ... | reverse complement strand
AATCTCGACGAAGCCGAGCGCCTGTTAACCGATAAACTCGATAACACTGATGAATTTAAAACCGGTGAAGTCTATCTGGTTGGCGGAGGCCCCGGTGATCCTGATCTGCTGACCTTTAAAGCTCTACGTCTAATGCAGCAGGCCGATATCGTCTTATATGATCGTCTGGTCTCACCTGAAGTACTCAACCTTGTGCGCCGTGATGCCTCGCGTATCTTTGTGGGTAAAACCGCTGGTGACCACCCGGTAACCCAGGAGAATATTAATCAGAAGCTGGTTGATTACGCTCTCGAAGGCAATCGGGTAGTGCGCCTTAAGGGCGGCGATCCGTTTATCTTTGGCCGCGGTGGCGAAGAGATTGAAACCCTTGCCGAACACAATATTCCCTTTCAGGTAGTACCGGGCATCACTGCAGCCTCAGGCTGTGCAAGCTATGCCGGTATACCGCTGACCCATCGCGATCACGCTCAGTCGGTGCGCTTTATCGCCGGACATCTGCGTTCAGGCAAGATGGATCTAAACTGGCCGGAATTAGTTCAACCTAACCAAACCCTGGTGTTTTATATGGGTTTAAGTGGTATGGAAACTATCTGCCAGCACCTTAAAGATCACGGCCTTGCCGCAGATACACCTGTAGCTCTGGTTGAAAAGGGCACAACGGATAAACAGCGCGTGTTTACCGGCGATCTGGATACACTGCCGGCAATCGTTCGCGAGGCTGGTGCCAAAGCGCCAACCCTGATTATTGTTGGCCATGTGGTCAGCCTGCATAACAAACTCAACTGGTTTAACGTAAAGGACTAGGACAGATGGCCACTGAATTTGATTACGATCTGTTTGTTATTGGCGCCGGTTCCGGCGGTGTGCGCGCTGCCCGTATGGCCGCATCCAAAGGCAAAAAAGTCGCAGTGGCAGAAGATCGCTATCTTGGCGGCACCTGTGTCAATGTTGGCTGTGTACCGAAAAAACTGTTTGTCTACGCCTCACAATTTTCCGAGCTATTCCATGCCAGCAAAGGCTTTGGTTGGTCCTTAACAGAACAGCCCAGCTTTGATTGGCCGAGCTTGCGGGATAACAAAACCCGTGAAATTGAGCGCCTGAACGGTATCTACAATAACTTGATCGAAAATAGTGGGGCCGATCTATTCGATGGTCGTGCCACAGTTGCTGGGCCGCATAGGGTCACAGTTAACGGCACCACTTACAGTGCTAAAACCATTCTTGTCGCCACCGGTGGATGGCCCTATATCCCCGAGTTTCCTGGCAGCGAGCACGCCCTTAGCTCCAATGAGATGTTCTCTCTTGAGCAACTGCCTAAAACCGCTGTAGTGGTTGGTGGCGGCTATATAGCCGTTGAGTTTGCCGGTATTCTAAATGGCCTGGGTGTCGAGACCCACCTGGTCTATCGCGGCCCCAATCTACTTAAATCCTTTGATCGCGAGATGAGCGATAAGGTAACCGAGGGCATGGCTGCCAAAGGGGTTAATATCCACCTCAATACAGAGATCAATGAGATTATCAAAACTGATAAAGGTCTTTCAGTAGTCTTGCAGGATATGTCGTTAATTGACAGTGGTTTGGTGCTCTATGCCACAGGTCGTCAGGCCAATACCGCCAATCTTGGGTTGCAAAATACCGCTGTGGTACTGCGTGATAATGGCTCGATTGTTGTTGATGATAACTTTTGCAGCGCTGAGCCCTGTATCTATGCGCTGGGCGACGTTATCGACCGCGTACAGCTTACCCCTGTGGCTATTCAGGAAGCGATGGTGCTTGTCGATCATCTCTACGGGGATAACAGCGCCACTATTGACTACAGTGATATTCCAACCGCCGTCTTCTGTCAGCCTGAGCTGGGAACTGTCGGGCTTAGCGAAGAGCAGGCTAGGGCTGAGTTCACAGATATCGCCGTATTTACCTCAGACTTTAAGCCGATGCTGCAAACCCTCGGTGGCGGTGCTGACCGAATCACCATGAAACTGGTGGTTGATACCCAGACCGACAGGGTCGTTGGCTGTCATATGGTCGGTGAGCATGCTGCAGAGATTATCCAGGGGCTTGGTATCGCGCTAAAAGCTGGTGCCACCAAAGCCCATTTTGATGCCACTGTGGGTATTCACCCCTCGGCAGCGGAAGAATTTGTCACCATGAGAACTCAGGTTAGATAGGGCTATATACCCATAACTATCAGATAGTTATGGATAATATTTAACCTTATCTATAACCCGTGGAACAGTCTTAAAATTGGCTTTTCGCGCGCTCCAGCAAGCACAGCGTCAAATATTTAAGGTCATTTAAGGTTTTAAGGCTATCTGCCTTCCCCTGATTCACCACCAGCAACAGCATGGCGTGACTCACCTCATGATAGGCACGGCCAAGCCTTGCCAGCTCAGCAGGGCGCTCAGCTACCTCTAAACGCTCAAACAGTCGCGCCATTGCACTGATAATCAGCTGATTATAGGTGCTATCCAACTCCTTAAGCTGCGGTACACCGTACATTGCTCTTACTAATGGCAGCAGTCCTTGCCGCGCTGTATAGGCAGCATATATACGCTCTACACTCATATCGACAAAGCGCTTTAGACTCAGCGATTCAACCTTAAACTCCTCCAGCTCAGCAAGCGCAACCTTAACCTCCTCAAGCCACTGCTCGCCCAGCGCGAAGAGAATTGCATGCTTATTGGGAAAGTAGTGGTAGAGAGTTCCTACAGAGATATCTGCACGCTTGGCGACAAGAATAGTCGTAAGATCATCTAGGCCAACTTCCTCGAGAAGTAGGGCGGTTACCTCAAGAATTTTTTGCCGGCGTTGCAGCGCACGCTTCTGCATTGGCGCAGATCGTGGCGCTAAATTATCGCTATTGGACATTGCTTATTCCTTCTCTTTTTTTACCGAAAGCCACGTAGATCGGTCCCTACAGGGAAACCAAGAAACTGTAGTCTACCCTATAAATGCAGGTATAGTCGAATATATATTCAATTATATTTGAATGATTATTCAATAAAGGCGATAAGCTAGAAATTTTATACATGTTGTGGATAAAGAAGCAGGTTAAGAGCTACAGGGAGCAATAGTGAAGACTTACAAAGAGTGGGGAAAATAATCAAAAATAGGTGCAATTAACCGCACTCTCAAATGCACTCTCAAATGCACTCTCAAATGCATTCTCAACCCTGCGGTCGAGCACAGCGAATTACAGCCATAGAGCACTGATACTTCCCTTGGGAGTATTTAATAAGGTATTGATATTGTTATGAAATTAGATCGAGAAAGGATCGAAAAGCAGCCTATACGTCGCGGCTTTTACCCGATCTGGCGCGCTCTTTCATATCTGACTGAATATAGACCTGATCAGTGGTGCCCATGCTGGCATGGCCGAGATCATCCGCCATATGCTTTAGGGGGCGAGTGGCAATATCCTGGGATGCACCAGTATGCCGCAGCCAGTGAGTTGTAGCCTCACGAAGGGCTTTTGCCTCTTCGCTAAAGCCCTCGGCAATCATCTTGTCATAGGCCAAATCAAAGGCCTCCTGGACAATTCTACGCAGCTGTCGCGATGTCATACCACCAACGCCACGGTTCTTAGCGACCAATGTAGAGTTAACGCCAAAGGTACTGCTTATCGAGGCACGATAAGCCTGGTAGCGCTCAATATAAGGAGAAAGGGCACTTGGAACTGAAATATCCCTCATTTTATTGCCTTTACCCAGTACTTTAAGCCACTGGTTGCCGTCGCTATCACGCCAGAAATGCTTCCATACCGGCTGCCAATTGGTACGGTCAGATAGCTCGGACACCCTTAAATAGAGGGTTTTCAGCATAGCGATAATAAACAATGTGCGTTCATGAGTCGGTGAATCATCGGCAGCTTTCTCGGCACAGTCGAGTACATATTCCCACTGCAGATCCGAGAGGCGCTTTATATTCTTCTGGGTTGCGCCTTTAATAAGGAAGGGTGACTGTTTGCGAATCGCTGGAATAGGATTACCAAAGGCATAGCCTTCATCAGTCAAATAGTCGTAATAACAGGAAACCGCTGAATAGCAGATCTTCATCGCCTCATGAGATAACAGGTGCCCGTCTCTACTGACTTCAATACTCAACCCCTCAGATACGGCTTCTTTACGGTCTTCCTTGGCGATTTTCACGGCAAATGGCCGCCAATTTTTATTTTGACGCGACTCTCCGCCGATTATTTTAAAGCGATCCTGGACTGAACTGCCAACCCAGGCTGCCGCCGGACTGTGAACAAAATCAAAGTACGCCTCGAGATCTGGGCGCTTTAGCTGGATAACGCTCTTATCGGCAATAGTCCATGCCCAGAGTAATAAGCGCTCAACCTCATTGCGGTAACCACGATAGGTAGCTTCAGATTTTCTGCTGTAGCTTTTAAGGAACGCCTGAGTGTGTAAAAGATCCTGGCGAACATCTGGAATGGTTTTACACAGCGTCTCGATAAACTGTTTTGAATCCGGGTAGCCGTCGAGCATGGCCATGCCCATAGGTAGGCGAACAAATGCTTTATGCGCATCAAATAGAGGAGTGCCTTTAAATTGCTTTGACATAGATTGTCGCCATATTGAATAAACGCCTTAAGAACAGCTCTAGAGCAGTGTTTTATTGGCATGTACTGTAACAGCCTGTTTTCCTACTGTCTAGCTATGTCCACTAATTGAGATTAGAGGACATTTAATATCTAATTACTCCACCACCTCGATGGGCCTGCTAATTTTATTGCCCATTCTACTGCCGCTAATACTGTGGAGTAATCGAACCAGCGCGTTGTCTATAGTACTTCAATTCACTTCTGGTATGCTTAGCGGCCCAGACAAGGAACTTAACTATGCAGCGCGTTATCGTCACTCTTCTAATGTGCATCATCTGCACATCTGTATCGGCCAAGACACCGATATCACTAGAACCGATTGAAAAGGAATCCCAGCAGACCGCTCTCTACCGCGAGATACTCGATCGCCTGGCCACCCGCCACTACCATGGGCAGAAAATTAATGACGACCTGTCTGGACGTTATCTGACAACCTATATAGAAATGCTCGATCCGTTAAAAAGCTATTTTCTACAGGCGGATATCAATGAGTTTTCCCAGTGGCAAACCAAACTAGATGACCTGGCCCGTCGTGGCGATGTCAGCCCGGGCTTTATTATCTTTAATCGTCTGCGCTCAACGGCGATAAATCAGCTTAAAGACAATATAGCGCTGCTTGAGAGTGACTATAAATTTGATTTTGAAGCCGATGAAAGCATTGTTCTCGACGGCGATAAGCGCGACTGGCATCAAACCGCTGAGCAGCGCAGCGAATACTGGCGCAAGCGTATCAAGGACTCGATGATCCGGCTGCTGCTCAATGATAAAGAGCCGGAAAAGGCGCGTGAACTTCTTGTGAAACGCTTTACCAATCAAAAGAAACAGATGGAGCAACGCGATAGCCAGGATGTATTTCAACTCTATGTAAATGCCCTCGCCTCACTCTATGACCCGCATACAGCCTATTATTCGCCGCGCACTACAGAGAACTTTCAGATCAATATGTCGCTCTCCCTTGAGGGAATCGGTGCTGAGCTGACGGTTGAAGATGAATATACCAAGGTCGCGCGAATTATTCCCGGTGGCCCCGCAGATCTACAGGGACTACTTAAAGCCGAAGATAAAATTATCAGTGTCGGTCAGGACGATAAAGAGCTGGTCGATGTGATTGGCTGGCGTCTTGACGATGTCGTTGACCTTATTCGCGGCCCCAAAGATTCAACAGTTCGCCTCGAAGTTATTGATGGTGCGAGCGACTCAGCTGATAGCACCGAAGTTATTGCCATCGTTCGCGACAAGGTAAAACTCGAAGAGAAATCCGCCCAGAGTAAAATTATCGATATTCAGCAGGATGGTGTTGATATGCGCCTTGGGGTTATTGATATCCCCGCCTTCTATATGGATTTCGAAGCCTATCGCAAGCGCGACCCGGATTATAAGAGTACCACCAGAGACGTCTATAAGCTGTTGATGGAGTTGCGCGAAGATAAGGTCGACGGAATTATTCTCGATCTGCGCAACAATGGTGGCGGCTCACTTCACGAAGCCACTATGCTTACCGACCTATTTATCAATACCGGCCCAGTGGTGCAGATTCGCAATGCTTACCAGCAGGTATCTCGCGACCAGCGGGCCACCATGCGTGCCGTCTACAACGGCCCTCTTCTGGTTATGATCAACCGCCTCAGCGCCTCGGCCTCAGAGATTTTCGCCGGTGCAATTCAGGATTATGACCGCGCGATTATTGTCGGCAGCCAAAGCTTTGGTAAAGGCACAGTTCAGGATGTTACCGGCCTAAGCAGCGGCCAGCTCAAGCTGACCATATCCAAGTTTTACCGCGTCTCTGGCGACAGCACACAGCATCGCGGCGTACTGCCAGATATAGAATTCCCCTCGGTCTACGACAAGGATGAAGTCGGCGAGAGCCAAAAGGACAACGCCCTGCCCTGGGACAATATTCATGCCGTGCCCTTTAAACGCACGGGCGGTGTAAAACAGTATGTGCCCCTATTAAATACCGCTCACCAGCAGCGCAGTAGCAATGACCCTGACTTCGTTCATCTGGTCAATCAGCTTGAGTTTAGTGATAGCTGGGATTCTGATAAAACCATCTCGTTAAATATTGAAAAGCGCCGTCTGCGCTCAACCCAATGGGATGATCAACAGCTACTGCTGGAAAACCAGCGCCGCAAGAGCAAGGGCCTGGAGCTCTATGCCAATAGAGAAGCATGGAAATCCGATAACAGGGACGAAGATGATGAGGATAAAGACGCCGATAGCCCAGAGGATAAAGACAACAAAGACGAGAGTAAGGACGAAGAAGAACCGGAGGATATCGCCGAGTCAGATCCTATGCTTCAGGAAGCCGGCTATATTCTCTCAGACCAGATTCGCATAGCATCAAAACCGAAAAACCAGCAGCTGCTAGTGCTGCGCCAGAGTGGAGAGAAATAACCTTGCCCGCACGTATTATCTCATTTAACGTCAATGGACTGCGCTCGCGCCTGCATCAGCTGCAGGCCGTTATCGACCAGCACTCACCGGATATTATCGGCTTGCAGGAAACCAAAGTCAGCGATGAAGAGTTTCCCACTGAGGCTATCGATGCAATGGGTTATCAGGTTGTCTATCACGGCCAGAAAGGCCACTACGGCGTCGCACTGCTCAGCAAGGTTGAGCCTGTTTCAGTAACTCGCGGCTATGCCTCTGACGACGAAGATGCCCAGCGCCGAATGATCCACGGTCAATACAGTATCCAGGGTCAGAGCGTGCATGTTATCAATGGTTATTTTCCTCAGGGAGAGAGCCGCGCCCACCCCAGCAAGTTTCCCGCCAAAGAGAAATTCTATGCCGACCTGCTCGGCTACCTTCAAGCCAATTTTAGCGCTGAGGATATAGTGCTGGTGATGGGTGATATGAATGTTGCGCCTGCGGATATCGATGTGGGTATTAAGCCTGAAAATGCCAAGCGCTGGATTAAAACCGGCAAATGCGCCTTTTTGCCCGAAGAACGTCAATGGTTGGAAAACCTTAAAAACTGGGGCTTGCAAGATAGCTTTAGGGATATGAACGGCGATGATAACAGCTATAGCTGGTACGACTATCGCAGCCGTGGCTTTGAGCAAGAACCCAAGCGTGGCCTGCGTATTGATCTAATTCTCGCCAGTCCTGCCGCGATGAAACTGCTCAGCGGCAGCGGTATTGATATCGCTGCCAGGGGTTTTGAAAAGCCCTCGGATCACTGCCCTATTTGGGCTGATTTGGGATAATGAAGCATGTCTTTTATTAATTAAGAATTCCGTCAACCAATCTCCACAGTCGCCGTTATATATCGCGACACTATTAAACGGCGCAAGCCGCCATAAGGAGATAGTTATGAAACAGGCACTGACTGCATTAACACTGAGTTTGGGATTGCTGGCCTTTCCCACAACAGCACTGGCAGATTCTGACAGCTCTCACAAGCATAAAAAATTCAGCGATCAGCAATATCAAAAGCATGATCGGGCCATTCATGACTCCAGGTCAGAGCGACGCCAGCATAAGAAAAGAATTCACCGCAAACAGCATAGAATTGAAAAATACCGTCATTTCAACGGCCACAACTATAATAAATGGAAGGCAGGCAGGCATTATGCTTACAACCATCAATATCACGGCTATCACAGGCATCATCTAAACCACTTTAAATTACACAACAGGCATGGCATAAAGCATCGTCATCACAGGCATCACAACCACAGAGCCCATGATAGTGATTATCTCGAGTGGCTCGGCATAATGCTTCTACTCGATAAAGCTCTGGAAGATGACTACAGGTAGCTACAGTATGCTGCAATCAGCGACGACTATAAGCGAGAAAAGCACGCCGCGCCCAACCAGCGATGCGCTGGATAGAATGGACTGTAAAAGTAGTATGGATAATTTTCTTAAGGAAATTGAGCGGCGTGCTTTTCATATGGCACAGATGGCCACCGGCAGTCGTGATGATGCGCTGGATATAGTTCAGGATACGATGTACAAACTGGTAGAAAAGTATTCAGCAAGACCAGCCTCAGAGTGGCGACCCCTGTTTTACCGTATCTTAAACAGCAAAATTACCGACTATTATCGCCGCAATGCCGTTAAAAACAGAATTATTAGTCTGGCGAGCTGGGGAATGAAGGCCGATGACAATAGTGCTGATCTGGTTGATCGCGCCGAGGGGCGAAATTCAGAGACACCGGATCAGCTCTATATTCGCGAACTGCAGATTGCACAGTTAACCACAGCGGTTAAACAGCTGCCCCACCGTCAGCGCGAAGCCTTTATGCTGCGTTGCTGGGAAGGCATGAGCACTGCAGTAACCGCAGAGACTATGGGTTGCAGTCAAGGCAGTGTTAAAACTCACTATTCGAGAGCCATGCATTCGCTGCGCAACTCACTGGAGGATTGTTATGACAAAGCGTGAAACCAATATCAGCGACAAACAGGTCACAGACAGTCTCCGCGACAACCTGCTAGAACTGGAGCGCGAGACCACCAGTGAAGACCTGTTTCGCCTTGCCCAGGCGCGTAACAGCGCTCTGTCCCAATCGGGACAGTACAGAAAGCGCTTCTTCTGGCCGGCACTCGGAACCTCACTGGCCTCAGTTGCGCTTATACTGGTGTTAATTAACCCTGTAGAGACAATACATCCATCTGCTGATATCAGCATTACCGATATTCAGATTGATGAGCCTCTGCTTGATCTCTATGAAGATCTCGACTTTTACGACTGGTTAGCCAGTGCAGAAAGCTAACTTCAGGCCTCATTTTATGCCTAACTTCAGGAAAGTAACTGATGATAAATAAAGCCATCACAGCATTAACACTCGCCGCAGCACTGAGTATCAGCGCCCTGCCCGCCTATGCCGATGAGCATAACAAAGCGGTAGACTGGGACCAGCTGCCGGCTGAAACCCGCGAAACTCTGGCACCTGTGGAGAAGCGCTGGGATAAATTAAAACCTCAGCAGCAGCACAGGCTGCTGCGCAGAGCTGAGGACAAAAACTTTAAAAACCGCGCTGAGCGCTGGAAACAACTTAGCCCTGAAGAGCGCAAGCGCATTGTTAAAGCCCGTAAACGCTTTAAGGATATGCCCCCAGAAAAGCGCAAAGAGCTGCGCAAGCGCTGGGAAAATATGACTGACGAAGAAAAGCGTGAAGCAAAAAAGAAACGGATTAAAAAGCACGAAAAGGCCAAGAAAAAAGACCGAGAGCGAGATAAGGGAAAACCAAAAGAGAAATAAAAAACGGCTCCTTCTGGAGCCGTTTTTACATGTATAACTTTATATACAACAATAACTTAAAGACTAAACCGCAGAATCTATCTCAGGTAACACAGTGAATAGATCAGCAACCAAACCATAGTCGGCAACCGAGAAGATTGGCGCCTCTTCATCCTTGTTAATCGCCACAATCACCTTGCTGTCTTTCATCCCCGCCAAATGCTGGATCGCACCGGAGATACCCACAGCAATATACAGATCCGGTGCAACAATCTTACCGGTCTGGCCCACCTGCATATCATTGGGTACAAAGCCCGCATCAACCGCTGCTCTAGAGGCGCCAACTGCAGCCCCGAGCTTATCAGCCAAGCTGTAAAGCAAATCGAAATTATCGCCATTGGCCATACCGCGGCCACCAGAGATAACAATCTTCGCCGCGGTTAATTCCGGACGGTCGGAGGCAGCTACCTCTTCACCGACAAACTCAGAGATAGCGGCACTATGGCTGGAGCCAATCATCTCAATAGTAGCCGAACCACCCTCAGCAGCAGCTCCATCAAAAGCCGTACCACGCACTGTTAGCAGCTTAATAGCATCATTACTCTGAACAGTAGCGATCACATTGCCCGCATAAATTGGACGCTTAAAGGTATCGGCACTGACAATAGCACTGATCTCAGAGATCGCCTGAACATCCAGCAGAGCCGCAGCTCTGGGCATAATATTCTTAGCAGTCGTCGTCGCTGTAGCCAGTATATAGCTATAACCCGCACCCAGCTCGGCAATCAAAGGCGCGACATTCTCCGCCAGAGCATGGTTATAGGCTGCATCATCAGCAACCAGCACCTTATTGATGCCAGCAATCTGAGCCGCCTGCTCCGCAGCAGCTTGGCAGGCGCTACCGGCGACCAGAATATCTATATCGCCGCCAATTTCCTGAGCGGCGGTGACCGAATTTAACGTCGCAGGCTTAAGGCTGCTGTTGTCGTGTTCCGCGATAATTAAAATACTCATCAGATCACCTTCGCTTCATTTTTAAGTTTATCCACTAGCGTAGCCACATCATCAACCTTGATACCCGCTTGACGCTGGGCCGGCAATTCAACGCCGAGTAGCGAAACCCGCGGTGCAATATCCACCGACAGATCTGCTGGTGTAGTGGTATCCAGAGGCTTGCGCTTGGCTTTCATAATATTAGGCAGCGAGGCATAGCGCGGCTCGTTAAGACGCAGGTCAGAAGTAACAACTGCCGGCAACTTAAGCGCAACTGTCTGTAAGCCACCATCGACTTCACGAGTGACCTTAATCTTGTCGCCATCAACAACCAGCTCCGACGCAAAGGTACCCTGACCGCAGCCCAACAGTGCCGCCAACATCTGGCCAGTCTGATTGTTGTCGCCATCAATCGCCTGCTTGCCCATTAAAACAATATCCGGTGATTCAGAATCACAAACCGCTTTCAGGCATTTGGCAATTGCCAGTGGCTCGAGGGTTTCATCGCTATTGATGAGAATAGCCCGATCGGCACCCAGCGCCAGTGCTGTGCGCAACTGCTCCTGGGACTGCTGAGGACCAACAGAAACGGCGACTATCTCAGTGGCAGTGCCCTTCTCTTTAAGGCGTACAGCCTCTTCAACGGCAATTTCACAGAATGGATTAATAGACATTTTGACATTGGCCAAGTCGACATCTGTTCCATCAGACTTGGGCCTAACCTTGACGTTGTAATCAACGACACGTTTTACGGCTACCAGAATTTTCATGGATTTCCTTTGCTTTTATTAATTTGGTGTAGCTTTTTTACTAGACAGCTTTTAAATAAATAGCTTAGTAAATCAATTGCCGCGCTGCTAGAAAAACCACGCCTGCAACTATTGGCAATCATAGTGCCTAAACAGGGTATTCAAATCAAGCATAGCGGGCATTAGCCCAGCGATGGAATACGACCAATGAGTCAGCTTGAATGCCCCGCTAGACTTATAAAAAGCGGTTATTTATTTGTAAAATAGTTATGCTTAATTTGTCGCTGTAAAATCGCGCTGGAAATAATCAAATAAACAGCTGGAGAAGTAGCATGGAACGAGAATATATGGACTACGATGTGGTTATCGTCGGTGCAGGCCCCTCAGGCCTGGGAGCCGCATGTCGCCTAAAACAGGTTAACCCGGATATCTCGGTCTGTGTTGTAGAGAAAGGCTCTGAAGTCGGTGCCCATATTCTCTCCGGCGCTGTATTTGAACCCACGCCTCTCAATGAGCTATTCCCAGACTGGAAAGAAATGGGCGCCCCACTTCTAACACCAGTAACCGGCGATAAAATTTTTGTCTTTACTGGTCCGCAAAAAAACATAAAAGTCCCCAACCTGTTTGCCCCAAAAACCATGCATAACAAAGGCAACTATATTATCAGTCTGGGCAAACTGTGCCGTTGGTTGGCAGAACAGGCAGAGAATCTCGGTGTAGAGATATTCCCCGGCTTTGCCGCCGCAGAAGTACTCTACGGCGATAATAATGAAGTACTTGGCATAGCCACCGGTGATATGGGTATTGGTCAGGATGGCGAGCACAAGGCTTCCTATATGCAAGGCATGGAGCTGCGCGCCAAATACACCCTATTCTCCGAGGGTTGCCGCGGGCATCTGGGTAAAGAACTAATCGCTAAATTCCAGCTAGATGCAGGTAAGGATCCCCAGCACTATGGTCTCGGTATTAAAGAGTTATGGAAGGTGCCGGCAGAGCAACATCAGCCCGGCCTAGTGGTTCACACCGCTGGCTGGCCGCTCAATGAAAGTAAATCCCTTGGCGGTGGCTTTCTCTACCATCTCGAAGACAATACAGTTGCCGTAGGACTAATTACCAACCTCTCCTATACCAATCCTCATGTTAGCCCCTACGATGAATTTCAGCGCTACAAGCATCATCCACAGATTGCCGCGCACCTACAGGGTGGCGAGCGCCTCACCTACGGTGCACGAGCACTGTTAAAAGGCGGCCTGCAATCACAGCCAAAAATGTCATTCCCCGGCGGTCTTCTGATAGGCGATGACGCAGGAACCCTAAACTTCGCCAAAATCAAAGGCAGTCACACCGCCATGAAATCCGGTATGGTCGCCGCAGAAACCGTTGCAGCGGCTCTGGCTGCAGAACAGAGTCACACCGATCTGGTTGAGTACGCAGCGGCTTACAAAAACTCCTGGGCCTATAAAGAGCTACATATGCAGCGTAACTTTGGCCCGGCTCAACACAAGTTTGGCAATATCCTTGGCTCCGCTTATGCCTTTATCGATATCAATATCTTTAATGGCCTACTGCCCTGGACGCTCACCGATCCAGTTGCTGATCACGAGACCTTAAAGCCTGCCAGTGAGTGCGCCAAAATTAACTATCCCAAGTACGACGGCGTATTGAGTTTTGATAAGGCCTCGTCGGTATTTATGTCCAATACCAACCATGAAGAAGATCAGCCCTGTCATCTGGTATTAGCCGATCCGCAACTGCCGATCAGTAAAAATCTTGAATTATACGATGAGCCAGCACAGCGCTACTGCCCTGCTGGAGTCTATGAAGTCATCGCCAATGATGACGGCAGCAAACGCTTCCAGATCAACGCGCAAAACTGCGTGCACTGTAAAACCTGTGATATCAAAGAACCCAGCCAGAATATTAACTGGGTTGTACCAGAGGGATCTGGCGGGCCAAATTATCCAATGATGTAGCGAACTGATAGAAGCCCCGGCCTACGCCGGGGTGACGTTCCTTCGCTGGGATGACAAGACTTAAAAAATTGATGCTTAGCCACATCCACCGAGTAAGAGTTAAAGCCTGGGGCTCCCTTTAAGATCAGTCAGGCTCCGTTTATGATTTAGATATTTTCAGATTGAGTGAGCAACTGTTTGAGCAACGCGAGTTTTGCGAACGCTGAAAATATCTAAATCATGGAGCAGATCTTAAAGGGAGCCCCAGGCTTTGACTCGATTTCTACACAGCTGACCCTAATAAAAACCGCTCACCCATACTGATTATACAGAGCTTATCTGTATTACCATCAGATGCTTCAAGTGCCCAGTCAATTAACTGGTAATAGACATTGCGGCTGATAAGGGCCGGCAGATTATTCCTGACAATCACCAGAGGCAATGGTTGACCAGAGTGCTTATCGACAGAAAGCGGATGAGTCTTATCCACCACCACAATATCCCCCGTCGAAGTGGTTAGAGTAATAGCCTGCTGACCCTCTCTGTGCTCACGGCTTGCAGCAACAACAAATAACGGCGCCACATCAACCTTAATCCGCCACTTCTCAACCGGCGTTAAGAGAAAATACTCATCCCCCTCACGGACTAAAATCGAAGCAAAGAGCTTGACCAATTCGCCGCGCTTAATTTCGCCGCCTTCATGAATCCAACGCCCCTCGCGATCTATCACTATATCAATATCGCCACTCAGAGGTGGATGCCAAAGATGTACCGGAGGCAGAGAATTTGTAGACTGTTGCTGAGCGCTGAGCAAATCGGAAAAAAGTTTATCCAGCTGGCTAGAGGCCACGGTAGTTAGGATTTTCCCGAACTGGATTTAGAACTGGATTTAGAACTGGATTTAGAACTGGATTTAGAACTGGATTTAGAACTGGATTTTGATTTTGAAGAGGAAAGCTTGGACGGATCTCGATATTGACCTCTATTGCCAATGGTGACACCGACACCAGTAATAAACTTCATCAGGTCTTCACTATCCAGACGATAGTTCCAGCTGCGACTAAAGCATAGCTCAACCGCACCCTGAGCCAGGGCCCAGCAAGCTAGGTAATGATAATGGGGAGGAACATCCTCAAGCACACCGCGATCAATCAATCGGGTAATCATACTGTTTAGGGAATCTTCATTGGATCTGCGCATCTGATGCAGCTGATCCAGTTGCGGCGCCACATCCTCACAGTCGATCAGGCGCACCTCAAGATGCTGAACCAGCCGATCGAGCTCCGGGCGCTGCAGGCGCGACTCAAAGTAAGCCTTGGCTGCTGCACCGGATTCTCCGGCCTCAGCCTTGGTAATACCGGCGGCCAGAGTGCGAGTAATGCTCTCTTCATAGTCGAGCATAATCCGCACAAGGATCTCATTCTTGGTTAGGAAGTGCTTGTAGACCGTACCCTTACCAATACCGGCCTTAACCGCAATACTGGACACCGTAACCCGGTCTATACCCTCGGAGAGAAATAGCGCCAGTGCAGCATCGATAATCTTCTGCTCGCGATTGAGAAAAAGTTTTTTCTTTTCTCGAATTCGATCTGCACTGGAGGCTTTGCTATTCATAGTTACATTTTATCGACACATTTTTAGATGCACTATTAGAAACTGTATTTAAACCAATAACAATGACTAAAGGCTTAAATCGCGGTTACTGGCGCGGAGAAACTCGCGCTTTAAATCATCAAAGGTCTGCACCGCTGGAAACTGCGGAAACTCATTGATTACATTATCTGGCGCATGGAAAAGAATCCCAGCATCAGCTTCAGCCAGCATGGTTGTATCGTTATATGAATCACCAGCCGCAATAGTTCTGTAGTACATGCTCTTAAAACCAACAACAGCCTGGCGTTTGGGGTTGGCCTGACGCAGGTGATAATTGACCACTGTGCCATCTTCAGCGCACTCCAGCTTATGGCAGAGCAGTGTTGGATAACCCAGCTGCTTCATCAGCGGGCTGGCAAATTCATAAAAAGTATCCGACAGAATCACTACCTGGAAGCGCTCACGCAACCAATCGATAAACTCTTTGGCACCGGGCAATGGCTCAAGAGTCGCAATTACCTCTTGGATTTCATTTAAGCCAAGGCCATTTTCACGCAGTATATCCAGACGGTATTTCATCAGCACATCGTAGTCTGGCTCATCACGGGTGGTTTTCTTTAACGCTTCAATGCCAGTCTTTTCAGCAAAGGCAATCCATATCTCGGGTACCAGCACACCCTCTAAATCTAAACATGCAATTTCCACAGATCCTACTCCCCAGTAAATTTGACCCGCACTTTACGTGGTTACAAAGATCGGCGCAATTACCAGTAGGTAAAACAAAAAGTTATAAGCCTATAGCTGCTTATTATTTTTATACAGCATTAGCTTTTGCTATAGTGCCGCCCTTTACAACCGGTCGGATAAAATATAAATGGGCAGCATCACTAACATCGTCGATATTGACAGCGAACTTGCAGTACAGACACCACAGGAAATCCTCAGATACGCTCTGGAGAATCACGACAATATCGCCATTTCATTCAGCGGTGCTGAAGATGTGGTGCTGATTGATATGGCCTATAAAATTCGCAAAGACCTGCAGGTGTTCTCACTTGACACCGGTCGACTGCACGCCGAGACCTATCGCTTTATAGAGCAGGTTCGCAAGCACTACGACATCAATATAGATGTGGTCTATCCAGAAGCCAATCGCGTTGAAAAGCTGGTTAAAGAAAAAGGCCTTTTCAGCTTTTACGACGGCGATCATAAAGAGTGCTGTGGTATCCGCAAAATAGCCCCACTGCGCAAGCAGCTGCTAACTGTAGATGCATGGATCACCGGTCAGCGCCGCGACCAGAGCCCAGGCACACGTGCTGCGGTTCCGGTTATGCAGGACGATAAAGCCTTTGCCCGTCCAGATGACAAGTTAACTAAGTTCAACCCGCTGGCTAACTGGACCTCCAAGCAGGTCTGGGACTATATCCGCGAGAACAATGTTCCCTACAACG
>Ga0206125_10003093_pt1 | contig 16539 bp, 10 predicted proteins | sample Helgoland_Spring_4_FD_148598 | JGI IMG/M metagenome (GOLD analysis project Ga0206125, IMG submission 148598) | Pelagic subsurface seawater microbial communities from Kabeltonne, Helgoland, North Sea - Helgoland_Spring_Bloom_20160331_1 | ecosystem: Environmental > Aquatic > Marine > Epipelagic ... | reverse complement strand
CAGTAGAGGAGGCAATAGTTAAACCGCTAGGTAAGTTGGAGGCGCTGAAAGTGAGTGAATCACCATCACTGTCCGAGGCACTTGTGGCTAGGTTGATCACATCCTTAGTAGTGTCAGACTGGTCGGAAATTGCAGTGATGACCGGGGCGTTGTTTATTTTGGCTAGAACAATATGATTGCTGCTGCCTGAATTATCGTAGCTATAGAGGATCTCGTAATCATTTGGGATGCCAGTGATAGAGGCAAAGGTGCCAGTGAGGTTTCCATAGGAAGCGATGATGTAGGTGTTTTGTGTAGGGCTAGCTAGGTTCGTTATTTCGAGATTCATGCCCGATACATCAAGTGTGCCTGCGACATCGATTCTGTCCGCTTCAGTGGCATCGACTTCGATGAGGAGGGTGTCAGCTTGGGTGTCACCGCCTATTGCGAGGGTTCCGATAGATTGACCAGGTGCGATAGTTCCAGTGCCAACGACATTGCCAGATATGGTGCCGTTACCGCTGAGGCTGGCATTGGCAGCGATGAGAACTTGAGGAGAGCTGGTAATGGTGACACCGGAATCAAGCTCAAGCATTCCTCCATTAATGATGGTATTACCACTATAGGTTGCGTCGTGGGCAAGGGTTAGGCTGGCAGTGCCATTCTTTGTTAGTGATGCAGAGTTGTCGTAATCGCTAATTTCACCGCTTATTACATATGTGGCAGTACCGTCTCCCTCAATCACGGTGTCATGATAAAGTAGGATATCCAGTGCCAGATCGAATGTGTAGTTTGTGCCATCGCCACTGAGGTCGATGTTTGGGGGCGTACCGTCATTGTAGTTTTCAGCCAGAATGAGGTCGTTACCTGAAATTCGAGCCGTTTTCCCGCTGTCTAAACCGTTGCCAGTAAAGCTTAAAGTATTTTGGATAAACTCAAGTCCGTTAGTGCGAGTCAGGTTATTTTGAGCAATGTAATCAAAGTTGCTTTCTGCAGGGAACACGATGGTACTCAATGAACAGGAATCGGTTTCAAGGAGGGTTTCGCTTGCAGAGGACGGGTCTTGCCATTGGTTACTGGTAGCCCAGAACTGAGGATCGGTCTCGGTCTGATTGGATCCTAGACGGCCTAAGAAAATATTATCAACTCTGGCGAAGCCTGTATCAGCATCGCCATTTCCACTCAGAGCATAGAAACGTAGGAAAAGCGTTTTCCCATCAACTCCGCTGGGTGCCGTAAACGTGAAATTCTCGGCTCGGTAGGCTCTGTCACTGGATGAGGAAGAGTCTTCGGTATGAAGGATGTTTTGGGTGCCGGTGAGGGTGTCGTCGTCGGTGGTGAAAAGCTGAAAACGAATTTTATCACTATCGACCCAATTACTACCATCAAGCCAAGCATAACTAACAGTGAAGTTCTCACCGGCGGTGAGGGTGTGGCCAGTGTCGATACCAAAATCTTTAGTCGTCGGATTAACATCCGACAGAACAGCATTCCAGCCACCTCCGTTGGGACTGGTGTTGTTGTCTCTGAGCGCGTTGATGTTTTGACCTGAGGAGGCTAGATTTATCCATTGATCGATTTGATTAAATTTTCCCTGCTTGCCTGCTGTCGCGCTGTTGGTTTCAAAGCCACCGTTGTTCACGGCATTGTCATGTTCTTCATTGCTAGCATCGCCATCGTCGTAATCGATGAGGATTTTGTCGATTCCGCTCGGTGTGGAGACGTCGTTGGGCGCAAATGTGAAGCTGTAGTTGTAATTTAAGCTGTCGTGGCTACCTCCTTTTGGTGGGAAGCGAGGCTTGTCCATTTGCACATCGAAATTAGTCACATCCTTGATGAGTTCGTCCAACTTTGCAGGTTCTGATGCTGCGAGATCAGTGGTCTCGCCTATATCTGATGATGTATTGAAGAGGTATTGGGAGCTTCCGCCGTCGATGACTAGTTTCCAATCACCTTTACGTAGACCAAGTCCATTATTACCTGCAACACAGACGTAGTCGTGCGGGTTTGAGCTATCGTTTCCTTTGATGCGCTCGAGTAGGTTAACGCCCATTAATTCAGAGGGGATCGTGCTCCCACCATGTGCCAGCATGGTGGGAATGAGGTCCATGGAGTGGATGGGCTTGTCGTAGATATTACCACTGGAGATGCCCGGTCCGGTAACTAGCATCGGTACTCTGCAGCCTCCATCATGAGGGTCTCCTTTATCGCCCCTGAGGGGGATGTTGACAGATTCGTTTTTTTTGGATCCACCGTTGTCGTTGATGAAAATGATAAGTGTATTGTCGTAAACGGAGTCGTCGTTGTTGCCATCATTGTTTGGGTCCTTGAGGCGGTCCATAAGTAGACCAATATTTTTGTCCATTGTGTAAACCATGGAGCAGTATTTTTTCCGCACGGTAGACATGCTGCTAAAGTTGGCATAATTCGGATGGTTAGGGTCGTTCAATAAATCGTAATCCGAGGACTCATACATTGGCGTGTGAGGCGCATTAAAAGATAGATAGAGAAAGAACGGGTAATTCTGGTTGGCATGCTCGGTCACATATTCACGGGCTCGTTGGCCAAATGCATCGGTTACATCACCTGCCCATTTTGAATTCTGTTCTTCGTCGGTATCGTTGATGAGGCTGTCAGACTTGTTGCCAGGAGACATTTCTCGTAGTTTTCTTTGGCGGTATTCATAACTGTCTATGGCGTGATCATCCATGGGCACATCGTAATCCCTTGATCCACTGAGCATGCCAAAGAAGTGATCGACTCCCTGTCGGGGAGGGCGGTTTCCGGGTGTAACAACTTTGTTTCCTGTGTTGTTGAGTATGTCTGCCTGGGCTCCGACATGCCATTTGCCTACTACAAGAGTCTTGTAGCCAGCGGTTTTCATTCTTTCGAATGCGATTGTTTCCTCATTGGCAAATCCGTCTGGGCCGTCTGCCGGGTCTAAGGCGTTATTGATGTTGTAGAAGTAGCCTGAGCGCTGTTGGTATGAGCCGGTGAGTATGGCGCCACGTGATGGTGAGCAGACAGCTCCTGTGTAGGCTACTGAACAAAGGCTTCCCTCAGATCTCAGAGTGTCGAGTTGAGGTGTTAAAATGTCCGTTGTATTCCCCGTGACTTCATTCATAAAGCCAAAGTCAGCGTAGCCCGCATCATCGGAAATGATGAGTACCACATTGGGCTGGTTGCCAGCAGCTATCTGGTAAAAAGATAGGATGCCGAAAATAAAAGTAATAAGTTTTTTATGCATTTCGGAGGGCGTGCGAGGCTTCGCTGGAAAACATGTGAGCTATGTGGTCGGAGCAAGTGAAATGGTGAACTTTCGTTATATAGCTGTATGTAGGTGCTTGGGCTAAAAATTCACTATTTAACACAAAACATCTTTTTATTTAGCTATTATTAACAAAATAATAAGCAAAAAAGATGAAGGAGACAAGGTTAATGTATATTTTATTAAATATAAGCTTACTAATAATTAGATGGCTTATTTTCGGGCACGGAGGTTCCGTCTGCCTGATGAAGTTTACTAACCCGAGCTTCGAAGTACGCACAGATGATGCTGAGACGGTCTAAAATGGCCAAATTACCGGTATAAGGAGGCTCGATACCAACCAGAGAATAGCAGCAAGTGGGAAACCTGCGCGGAAAAAGTCTCCAAATTTGTAGCCCCCGGCGCTGTAGATAAATGTATTGGTTTGGTAGCCAATGGGAGTTGAGAAGCTGGCTGAGGAGCCGAACATTACTGCGATGATGAAGGGAATGGGGCTGACTCCCAGTGTTTGACCTATAATAATGGCCAGTGGAGTGAGTAATACTGCTACAGCGTTGTTAGATACAACTTCGGTTAAGACGGCAGCCAGCAGATAAATGAGGGATAGCATGATCCAGGGGTTCTCAATACCGAGCCCTTGGGTCATGCCGGTTGCCACAAGCTGGCCAAGACCAGATGTTTCGATCGCCATGCCTAGGCCGAGCATTCCAAATATCATAAAAATGACTTTCCACTCGATCGCCCGGTAGGCTTCCTGGGGTTGCACACAGCCAGTGATGAGAACGATCATTGCACTGGTAATGGCAAGCTGGACGATGGGGAAGGCTGGAACACCAAGACGACCTCCGAGAGCACCAAGAACCATGAACAAAAGCAGAGCGGCAATGGCAATGTGCGCTTTGCGTGGTCTGTGCATGCTGGTCTCGGGTTCACTCAGGTTAATGAAGTCTCGCCGCTGGAATAGGCTGTGCATTTTGTCCGCTGGACCTTGGACAAGAAGGGTGTCACCAAATGCAAGCTTCTCATCCTCAAATCGGTCTTGCAATGACCTACCACGACGGTGAACGGCAAGAATCAGGACGCCGAAGCGCTGGCGGAAACCAAGCTCTTTAAGGCTTTTGCCCGTCATGGTCGACTCTGGGCCAATGATGCCCTCCATGAGTAAGGCGCTCTCTGTGCGGATATCCTCAAGGCCGCTACCGGCATCACCTCTGACATCAATGCCCTCGGTCTGAGATATGCCGACGACCCCCTCTAGGTCACCTTTGAAGACGATCTCGTCACCCGCTGCAAAAATGATTTCGTTGAGGGGTTGTTGTAGTCTTCGACTGTCACGTGATACTTCGAGAACACGTGCTTTTCTCATGTTTGCTAGAGGCGAATCAGCAAAGCTTGCGCCGTCAAGCTCACTGCCTTTTTTGACAAAGGCGTGGGTGATGAATTCACGCGAGCTCTGATTGTCAATTAGAGTGGCTAGTGTTAGTCGTTTGGGGAGTAGCTTTCTCCCCACTGTTACCATGTAGGTAAATGTAATAAGGACGAAAATAATGCCCAGTGGCGTAACGGAGAACATGCCTAGACTGTGGATGCCGTGTTTTTGAGCTACTCCTACAGCGATCAGGTTTGTCGAGGTGCCGATGATGGTCATGGTGCCGCCGACAATGGCAGCATAGGACAATGGAATAAGAAACTTCGATGCGATAAAATCCCGTCTACGGCATATGGCTAAAACAATGGGCAGGAAGACAACGACTACAGGTGTGTTGTTAACAAAACCAGACAGCAGAGCTACCAGACCCATCATGACGACCAGCATGCGAAGAGGGGACTGCCCCGCGATTTTTTCGAACCAATTGCCCAACGCCTCAATCACGCCGGTGCGCTCTAGGCTAGCGCTGAGTACAAACATACAAGCCACCGTAATGGGTGCAGGATGAGAGAAGACTTTTAACGCATTGGCTGAATCATCTGGGTCGACACTGAGAATGCCTGTCATGACACAGGCGAGCAGAGCGGCTAAGGCTGTCAGCTCCACCGATAGCCACTCGCGTGTAAAGGTGATAAAAACCACCACCACCAATATGGCAAGGAAGGCTTGCTGCCATGTTTCGAAGATCCACATTACAGCCATACTACGCTGTTGCTGGTGCGGTTTACCAGAAAACTATGTGGGAGTTTGTTGGGCTGAGCACTAGCCCACTCGGAATACGATACGTGCTTTGCTGGTATCATAGGGAGACATTTCCATTTTCACTTTATCACCAACTACAAGACGAATGAAACGTTTACGCATTTTTCCAGAAATATGAGCTAGAACTTCGTGGCCACTGGGTAAGGCTACCTTGAACATGGTGCCTGCTAATACGGATGTGATCGTTCCCTCAACCTCTACGGATTTGTCCTCGCGATCGTCGTCTTTTTTTACACGTGGCCCGTAGTTGTGCCTGTTGCGGCGGCGACCTCCGCCACCACGTCCTGGTCTTTTTGGTTTTCCTGCGATAATGATGCTCCTTTGTTGATTAAGAATACCCTGACGCGCTCATGAATGATGCGTGAAGGTGGCGACATCATCTTGATTTAAAGGCATAGCGCAACCTTAAAGTCTTAATTCATGGATCAGGGTGAAGTTTTCTTTGATGGGTTGGTGGAAGGTTTGTAAATTAGAAACTTTCGCCTTTAGTCTCGACTTTTCTATGTCTGCATCTAGTTTGCGCATCCAAATCTGTTGATTGTCGCATACGGTTTCAGGTCTACATCAAGGCACAGTGGGTGAAAGTAATTTCATCCAAATCGTTTTCAGCCATCTTACTGCGATTTACTTTTCGAGGTTTTCTACTTCCTTATTCACTGTTTATTTTTATTTCAGTCTGCTCAGTTCAGGCGTTATGGAGGTAAGCTACGCCCCCATATAACTTACTCTTCCATTTCACTTTTATGAAAAAATTTTCTGATCTCGGCCTCTGTGCAGAGCTCGTTCGCGCTGTCAAAGATAAAGGATATGACACGCCATCACCTATCCAAGCGGAAGCTATCCCTGCGGTATTGAAGCGCCGTGATGTCATTGCTGCGGCCCAGACAGGCACGGGCAAGACAGCCGGGTTTACCTTGCCGATGATCCAGATTCTGAGTGAATTAGATGGTGATAAGCCGAGGAGAGTTCGTCCTGTACGCGCTTTGATTTTGACTCCGACACGAGAGTTGGCAGCGCAAGTTCAAGATAATATTAGAACCTATGGTGTCCACACTCGACTTAAAAGTGCTGTCGTCTTTGGTGGGGTGAAGATAAACCCGCAAATTCGTCAGCTAAGAGATGGGGTTGATATTCTGGTAGCTACTCCGGGACGGTTGTTGGATCTCTGTCAGCAAAAAGCCTGTCGGCTCGATGATGTGCACATGTTAGTTCTCGATGAGGCTGACCGCATGTTGGATATGGGTTTCATCAATGACATCAGGAAGGTCATCAAGTTGCTCCCGAAGAGGCGACAAAACTTGTTGTTTTCGGCGACTTTTTCAAAAGAGATCCGCTCGATGACACGTGAGCTGTTGGTGGATCCTATCACGGTTGAGGTGAGTCCTGAGAATACTACTGCTGAAACAGTAGAGCAAAGAGCCTACCGGTGTGATGCTGGAGCGAAAGCTGCTTTGTCGATTGAGCTCATCAAAGAAGGTGATTGGGAGCAGGTGCTAATTTTTACCAGAACCAAGCATGGTGCCAATCGGCTTAGTAAAAAACTAGATCAGGCCGGCATTCAATCCAGTGCAATTCATGGTGACAAGAGCCAAGGTGCAAGAACTAGGGCTCTGCAGGGATTCAAGGACGGGAAAATACGAGTTTTGGTGGCCACTGATATTGCAGCACGAGGTCTGGATATTGCTCAGCTTCCGCATGTGATTAATTATGAGATTCCCAATATTCCAGAAGACTATGTGCACCGTATCGGAAGAACAGGTCGAGCTGGAAAAGAGGGCGAGGCGGTATCGTTGGTCTGCAATGAGGAGAGGCCGTTTTTCCGTGCTATTGAAAAGTTGATTTCTCAGAGGATTAAGTTGACTGATTTCGATGGGTTTGAGCCACAAGATTGGCCAAATCGTGCGCCAACGGCCAGTGAAGTGCAAAAGTTGGCGGCTCAGCGTAAAGCGGCGGCGCAAAAAGCGCGTGGCCCAAGAAGGCCGCAACCATCGAAGAACAAAAAACGTAATAATCCAAGTGGCGAGAAATCAGCAGGGAAGTCTGGTGGTCAATCGGGCAGTCAGACTGAGGGTAGGTCGTCAGCGCCTTCCGGCAATAAGAGGCGACGCTCGTTCAGACGCCGAGGTCGTTAACGTAGCCGGTTAGCGCTCTGCTTTCTCACAAGTGGTGGTTGACTAGCCAAGGTCCTCTACGTTGGCGTAAAGGGCGCGAATATTGAGTAGTGCTTTTTCGAGTAGGCCAGCCTCTTCTTTTGTCAGGTTGCCTTGAGTTTTTGCAGCAAGCATTTCCAATGAGTCTAGCACGGTAGCAGCCGCTTTGAGGTTGATGTTTTTTTCACCTGTTGCGGGGTTGGGTAGCTGTCCCAAGAAAAGCCCTGCGTTTTGGGCTTGGAGGTAGACAAAGTCATTGAAGCGGGTGTCTGGTTTTGGTGTCGTTGACATGTGTTTGCTGTAGTGGTTGTTAGAATTCAGTGAGAGTATTAAGGGCTGACGCTGACAATAACGGGTTCGTTAGTATTTAGATATTTGTTGGCGGCGGCTTTAATGTCAGCAGATGTAAGCGCTCGAATGGCATCTGGAGCGTGCAAGTGATGATCTGGTGAAAAACCTAGCAGGCTGTCAATCGCACTTAGTCTGGCAAGTGAGCTTGGTTTCTGATTTGCCAGAGCATGTGAAGCCAGCCAAGTAGTTTTGACGCTTTCGAGTACATCGTCAGGTATGCCATTGAGAGCAATCGTGTTGATTTCCTCTATAAGATGTTTCTTGGCGGTTTCCAGCTGGTCGGGCGAAGTTCCCAAATAAAAGGCAAACATGCCGGTGGTAGAGCCGTGAAACTGAGTAGCTGATACATAGTAGGCCAGGCCGAGATCTTCTCTGATTTTTGTGAACAATGGGCCGGCCATATCAGTGCAATAGTCGTGAATAAGTTCGAGCGCGAGGTTGTCCTCGTCATGTGCTGATGCCCCAGCAAATCCGACAGCTAAGACAGCTTGTTGTTTGTCGAGTTTGAGTTCGTGACTACTGGGAGAGGGGATTGCTTGTGTGGGGTGGCTCAGGCGCTCTCCACTAGGCAAAGTTCCGAAGTATTTGTTAGCTAAGTTGAGCACGTCATCACAGGTGATGTCGCCAAAAATAGCGATGACGGAATTCTTTGCTGTAAAATAGGTCTTGTGATGGGAGATCAGCATCTCTTGATCTAATGACCCGAGTGAATCCTCCGTGCCTGAAGAGCTAAGACCATATCCACTCGGCCCAAACAGCGAGGGGCGCATTTGTTTGAAGGCTACTGCAAGGGGATCATTGGCTTGCTCACGTAGTCCTGCGATCATTGCCTCACGCTCACGCTCAAGTGCGTCTTGTGGCAAGAGGGGATTACAGATCATATCCGCGAGGATTTCGATCATGGGCTCAATGTCCGGGCTGAGGCATGAGCCAGAGCTTAAGGTGGTGTTGTTGCCGCAGCTAACACCAAAGCTCGCCCCCATACGATCCATGCTAGATGCAATTTCTTCTGCACTTCGTGTGCTCGTCCCCTTAGGCATCAACTTACTCAGTAGGTTGTTGATGCCATTGTTGGCAGGGGTTTCGGTTGGTAGGCCTGTGAGGGTGGCCATGGTTATAGAGACGGTGGGTAGACGCGTGTCTTGTTGAGTGATAAGTGTTAGCCCATTGGCTAGGACATGTGTGCTCATTTCGCCTCTTTGATGAGCTGAATTCGTTGTGGTATTGGCTTCCTCACTATCCTCTGGGTCAAGAGAGGTTAGCGTTAGGTGACCATGGGTGAGGTGGGTTTGAGCTGCACGGTGGAGGTCTTCACCTGTGACCTCATTGAGAAGGTTGACATAGTCGCGGGTAAAATCGAGGTTGCGAGCTTCATGCCAGTTGGATGCGAGATCTGAAGCTCTTCCAGAGGCTGTCGTCAGTGTGCGGAATTGGCTGACGAGGGCCATTCGGGTCGCCTTGGCGATTTCCTCGGACAAGTCATCGGTTTTAAGTGATTCAATCTCACGGAGAATGGTTTGTTGTAGTTCGTCTCTTTTGGAGTGCTCGGTGATAGCAGATACGGCAAACAACCCAGAGCACTCGGGATCGCTCATGCACCATGCGCCTATGTGGTGGCAGAGATCGGTTCTTTCGCGAATATTTTGATACAGTCGACTGGAGCGACCTGCGCCCAGTATGGTGGCTAGAAGGTCAAGGGCTGGTGTATCTGGGTGATCCATAGCAGGGATTTGCCAAGCGAGGGTGAGCTTGCTTGCTGGAATTGCAAAAGTCTTTCTGCGGCTACGGAAGCCTTGCTGTATGGGCTCTTTGTAGACAGTGACGGGATGAGTGAAGCTGCGCGGAATCTCGGTGGTGATCTCCTCGAGAAAGGAGAGCATTTCTTCTTTGTTAAAGTCACCGGAAATGCTGAGGAATGTATTCTCAGTAGTGTAGCGCTCTTTGTGGTAGTTGACCATGTCATCATGGCTTAGCTGGTTGAAGAGCTCCATGTGTCCTATCACGGGATGGCGGCGAGCATCATGGGCATAGGCTGTCGAGTAGAGCAAGCGGCCGTTGCGGTCATCCGGGTCATCCATGCCCATATCTATTTCACGACGAATCACGCCTTTTTCTTTTTCGAATTCATCGATGGGAAAGCTTGGCTTGAACACCATCTCAGTGAGAACTTTGAGGAAGGTTTCAGAGCTCTCTGATGGTCCATCGATGTAGTAGACGGTCCGATCGAAAGTTGTGTACGCATTCCACTCACCGCCTGCAGCCTGCACCGTGTCAGAGATGGCCTTGCCATCATAGTTCTCTGTGCCCTTAAAAACCATGTGTTCAAGTAGGTGCGAGAGCCCAGCGCCTAAATGTGCACCCTCGTGAATGCTTCCTGTTTCTACCCAAGCTTGAGTGCTGATAACGGGAGCAGACTCATCTGCATCGAGAATGACAGTCAGACCGTTTTTTAAGATGTGGCTGGTGGCCTTGGTAGCAGGAAATTGCATGGCGGAAACTTGGGTGGATCGCTTGTTATATGCAAGGATGGAATGGGAGCTCAATAAGGCATCCTATCAAAATTTAGTTGCATGGTCCTAGATTGAATATATTGTATTACCCATCTGCTGTGTGCGACCACTAATGGTAGTACGCCCGAACCGATAGACTATATCTGGGGGCGGCCCCTACGAGCTGATGTCATGCCTTTTCAGGAAGACAAAGGATCGGAGGATGTCCCCAACCTATTGAGTGCACGGAATCGTGGCTCATACACCATGGACGGCACAGTGGATTTTTTATTTTTCGGCTGCTGTTTCTTTGAGGCAGCCTCATGGGTAGGGTGAGTGACATAGGTTAGCAGGTTTTCATCGTTCACGAGTTCCACAACCGATTTTTTATCCTAAAAAAACGGTGTTATTCAGCCCCGATCTGTGGACAATGCGCTTGTGTCCAGTGATACGAACAGTAAGAATTTGAAGGCTGCTACAGTCAGAACAGAGGTGTTGAAGTTGAATGATGAACCGTTCAGCCTCAAGTCTGGCGATGTATTGCCGGAAGTTGAGATAGCATACCAAACTTGGGGTGAGCTCAATGAGGATGGTTCCAATGCTATTCTGCTATCTCACGCTCTCTCGGGTTCTCATCACGCAAGTGGTTATAATCCAAGTCTTCCAGAAGCTGAAGAACTCTGGAAAGAAGAGCTTTATGCAGGGTGGTGGGAAGAATTCATGGGGCCTGGCAAGGCATTGGATACTGATCGATTTTTTATTATTTGCGCAAATTATCTTGGTGGCTGCTACGGCACGACTGGCCCGCGGTCACTAAACCCTGCGACTGGGCGAGCTTATGGATCTAAGTTTCCTCAGCTCTCGGTTTCAGATCAGGTTCAAATGCAGACCCGATTACTGGATGCTCTTGGAGTTGACGTTTTGCGAGCAGCTGTCGGTCCATCAGTTGGCGGTCTTGTCACCTTGGCATTTGCAGCAATCCATCCTGACCGAGTGCGGACAGTGATTCCGATTGCGAGCGGTCTCAAGACGACGGTGCTGAACCGCCTTATTCTATTCGAGCAAATACTTGCGATTGAAAATGATCCCTACTTTAACGGTGGAGATTATTATGACGGTCCACACCCAGATTATGGCTTGGCGTTGGCAAGAATGATTTCGCACAAAACCTTTGTTCATTTGGATGCTATTGAGCAGCGCGCACGCAAAGAGGTGCGACAAGATAAAGAAGCATTAGCGTGGTATAGGGTGCAAGATACCTTTCAAAGCTATATGCTGCACCAAGGTAAAAAATTCGTGAAGCGTTTTGATGCCAATACCTATCTACGGATCATTGATATGTGGTCTCGTTACGATGCCTGCAAGGAAGCAGGGGTTGGCTCTGTTCAAGAGCTCTTCAAAAAATGTGCAGATCATGATCAGGAATTTCTGGTCTTCAGTATCGATTCTGATTTTTGCTTCTATCCTGAGGAGCAAGCCGAAATTGTAGCTGGCCTCGAAGCCGCAGGCATTGATACCATGCACATTACGGTGCATTCCGACAAAGGGCATGACTCGTTCTTGTTAGAGCCTGCGCTTTATACGCCCCATATCAAATACGCGCTTTCAGATTAGTTAGTGATCGGTGCATGAGATCAACTTTAGTTCGAATAGTCTTTGCTTAGGCTGATAGTTGTTGTGTAATGGTATTAGTTTTATTCATTTTCATTATGCAAGCTACACTCCATGATCCGGACATTTCATTAGATTGCGCACCTCTAACAAATGGAAGGGGGTTGGGCGATTGTTTGGTCGCTAACCATAAGCTCTCGGAGCTGATGTCAAATGAGCTTCAACAGGCGGGTTTTGAGGTCGTCCCTAACTCTGAGGCAAATGCTCAAACGGTGCACCTTCCGGTTGATCACTGGATTGAAGTGGGAGCTTTGTGCATGCTTGCAAAGTCAGATACGGCAGTTTGCTTGGTCGATAAGCGTGGTGACCTTGTCGCTTGGAAGGGTGTAGAAAAGCCAAAACGGTGTGGTAATGATATCATTACTGAAGCCTCTTGTTTTAGAATCAAGTATCCATGGGATCTCTTGCAGCTCAATGAAGAGGTTCTCTCGATGCTGGATAACTCTGAAATATCAGGTGATATACACCCTCTAGCTTATGTTGATGGGCACATCCATTTGGGTCGCGGATCCAAGATACTGCCAGGTGTCTATATTGAAGGTAATGTGATTATTGGTGAGGACTGTCAGATTGGTCCTAACGCATATATACATGGAAATACATCCATTGGAGACCACTGTCGTATTGGCAATGCTGTTGAGATAGTAAACTCAGTGATCTATCCGCATACGCATGTTAGGCACTTGAGCTTTGTGGGTGATTCGATACTGGGTTCTCATGTTCAGCTAGGAGTGGGCACCGTCGCTGCAAACTACCGGCATGATGGAACAAACCACCGCTCTCTGGTGCAGGGGAAACTAATCGATACTCAGCGCGAAAGATTCGGTGCCATCATTGGTGATGGAGTACGCACAGGAATTAATACATGTATCTACCCTGGCCGAAAAATAGGACCTGGTCGTATGACAAATCCGAATGCTACCGTGGAGAAAGATTTGATGTCATCTAGGACGACGGGTGGTGGCTCGACAAGCTTCCAGATTTAATCAGAGGAATCAGAGCTGTGTTCGCCCTCAGTCATCTCTGTTGGAAGCTCCCCGCCGTGGCGAATGTCAGTTGAGGTAATCTCAAAGACAATGTCTTCGGCAATATTGGTGGCTAAACCACCAACCCGATCGAGCCAACGGCAGATGAAGACAAGATCGAGGTAGTCACGATAATGCCCGGTTTCACCCTCAAGCTTTTCGGAGAAAAATCGGGCAGTTTTTTTATGGGTTTTCTTGAGCGACTTTTGTTGATTAATCACTGCGAGTGCAAGCTCAGTGTTGCTATCGGCATAGGCGGTTACAGCATCTGCTAACATGGCCGCAGCTGCTTGGTAGAGGCCTTCAATGCGAGCGATTTCTGGAATTTCATCGTTTTTGAGCATCTTGCGTGCGCGCTTGGCAATGCTGACAGCTTGATCAGAAATACGCTCAAGATTGGTGGCGGTCTTCATGGAGCCAATGACCATGCGTAGGTCAGTGGCCACAGGCTGGAAACGGACGATGATTTGCAATCCAAGGTTGTCGATTTCGATCTCAAGCTGATCCTCGTCCTCATCATCGGCAATGGCTTGGTTGCAGAGTTGTTTGTCGCGCTGTAAAAGTCCTTGGATGGTATTGTGGAGATTGCGCTGGGCGCCAGCCGCCATCGTTAGTGTGGTTTCTCTGAGGTTTTGTAGAGAATCGTTAAAGTTGCTCAGAATATGATCGCCGGATTGCATGTTGATAGATAGTTGGTGTTGAGATGAGATAGTTTGTTTTTAGCCGAATCTTCCAGAGATGTAGTCCTCGGTTTGTTTAGCTGTAGGGTTTGTAAATATATGAGTGGTGGAGCCATACTCGATCAGCTCACCCAAGTAGAAGAATGCGGTGCGATCTGAAATACGGCTGGCTTGCTGCATCGAGTGAGTGACAATAACGATGGTGAAGTCTTTACGAAGTTCGAGCATCAGTTCCTCAATCTTGGCCGTGGCGATTGGGTCAAGTGCGGAACAAGGCTCGTCCATGAGGATTACTTTTGGCTGCACGGCAATAGTACGCGCAATGCAAAGGCGCTGTTGTTGTCCTCCGGAAAGCCCAAGGGCAGAGCCTTTGAGCCGGTCTTTGACCTCGTCCCAGAGCGCAGCACCTCGAAGGCTTTGCTCCACGGCTTCATCAAGTAGACTTTTCTTTTTGATGCCTTGAATACGGAGTCCATAGGCAACGTTATCGTAGATGCTTTTTGGAAATGGGTTGTATTTTTGGAACACCATTCCGACTTGCTTGCGAAGTTCGATAGCTGATACTTCCTTGGCATGGATGTCTTGGCCCATGATCTTGATATTGCCACTGGTGATGCAGGATGTTTCTACCAGATCATTCATCCGGTTCAGGCAACGAATCAGTGTGGATTTGCCACATCCTGATGGCCCGATGAATGCGGTTACCTGCTTTTCGGGGATATCCAGGGAGATGTTTTGCAAGGTATTGGTCTTGCCGTGGTCATAGGAGAACGAGAGGTCCTCGATTTTGATCATCGTTTTACCCTCAAGCGCATTCTCGGTAATGCTCTTGACTTGGGCGTGCTCGGTATGGGCCGGATCTTGACGCAGCGGGGCATCGGGTGCCTCCGCAGCTGCTGTAGTGACGGCTTGGCCAGAGAGTGTGGCAGTAGGATCAATATTAGCTGAGTCTTGCTGGTTCATAGAAAGTTATTATTGGGTCGATAGGATTTTATGTGATTGTCCGTGCTGGGCACAATTACCATTTAATTTTGTTTCGCACACGTGCACGTAGCCAGATGGAGACGGCGGCGAAGGACATCACAATGAGCATAAATACAAGGACGGATCCATACTGCATGGGTTGGGTGTATTCAGATTGCGGGATGCGGCCGGCAACGGTGTAGATATGATAGGGGAGGGCTTGAGCGGAGCTCTGGAGGAAGTCGAGGAATTTGTCGAAGCCGGTTGAGTTGAGCCCCTCCCAGGGGAGCTCTGATTTTTCAGCAACCGCAGCAGTAAACATAATAGGTGCTGTTTCCCCTGCAACCCTGGTAATCCCCAGTACGGAGGCCGTTAGAATGCCGGGAAACGCATAGGGTAGGACGGCAGTGCGGATGGACTGCCATTTGCTAGCACCAAGGGCAAGCGAGGCCTCACGGAAGCCCATGGGCACAGCACTTAGTGATTCCTCACAGGATGTGATGATGACTGGGAGTACCATCATGGCGAGGGTGAATCCTCCTGCGAGAATGGAGGTGCCCCATCCTTGCAGTGAAAGCCAGATCCAGCCGTCGTAGACGAGCTTAGATCCATTGGCGGTGGCTATCGTAGTAAGCTCGCTACTGCTCAAATTTGATTTTTCACAGATGTAAATGTGTTGTTGCTCACAGACGCGTAATTCAGGTTTTGAGCCTAGTTTTACTAGTGGGGCCATCATGGCACTCGAGGTTTTTGGTGTGGATGTTACGCAAGGGGCAAGGATGACGAAGAGCCCGAGGCCAAAGAGGCCGAATACGATCGAGGGCACGCCGGCAAGGTTGAGCATGGCGAGGCGAATCGTTTTTACAAAACCTCCAGCTCGGGCGTATTCATTGAGGAAGATCGAAGCGGCAATACCGGTGAAAAGTGCTACCAGCATACAGATGATGACCAGAAGGCCGGTGCCAATAATGGGGCCTATAACACCTCCGCCGGAATAAGAGTGTGTTTGCTCACTGGTGGTGACAAATTTCCCGGTCGCCTCGTTGGCGGTAGCAATGCTTTCTCGGTCCTCGGTATCGAGTAGAATTTCAGTGTCCTTGCTGATATCAAAGCGAATGTAGGCTGTCTCCGCAGTTACCGTGCTTTGGTTGGCCGTTTTGAGGCTTGGGTTCGTTTGTGTAAGGATTTCCCAAAAATCCTTAGGCACGGTGAGGCCGGTAATGTTTTGGTTCACGACAATGGAGCCCTTGAGCGGATCGTGCTGGTGCTGGATGCCATATTTTCCGAGAATTGAGAGAGCTTCGGGCTTGGTGATGTAATTGCCGGCAGCCATGGTAAAATCACGAAATGTCGTGGTTACGGGAACTTCCTGCTCTGATTTGACGGGGAGAGTTCCTCTCTCCTCCTCATCAAAGGCGGCGTAGTAAATGTCTGCGGAAACAGTGATGGTTTGCTCGTGTGGAATGAGAGTCTGGTTGATTTTGTCTGGCTCGTCATCGGCGAAGGTCTGGCGCATTTGGAACACTAAATCGGTGGGGACAATGGCGTCATGTGCGTCCTTGCCGATCGGGTATTCGCCGGCGGCAATGGTGAGCTCGAAGTTACTGAGATTAACAGTTCGCTCCAGCGTTTCCGCTGGCAGTAGCTTGTGGTCGAGCTTGGTAAGTGCCAGATAATCGCTTTGTTGCATGCTGATCTTCTTCTCAGCCTGCAGCTGAAAACCAACCGCGGCATCGGTATCGCGCTCGGTGTAGAGGACGTAAACATCTGCA
>Ga0206125_10003091_pt1 | contig 16546 bp, 15 predicted proteins | sample Helgoland_Spring_4_FD_148598 | JGI IMG/M metagenome (GOLD analysis project Ga0206125, IMG submission 148598) | Pelagic subsurface seawater microbial communities from Kabeltonne, Helgoland, North Sea - Helgoland_Spring_Bloom_20160331_1 | ecosystem: Environmental > Aquatic > Marine > Epipelagic ... | reverse complement strand
TGTTTTCTCTAATCCTTTTTTTAGGTTTGGTAACTGTGACATTCCTGACATTGAAAATGTAAATGTCATACCGATAAACAGATAAATAGATTTTTTCATATGTATGTTATAAAGATTATTAATCACAAACCCTGACAAAAGTATTTATACGAGTTCGTTTGTTTCAAATATAAATAATTACATAGCATAAAACATACCAAAATAATGTGGCATTTAATTACACACAGAGACGTGAACATCATAACATTAATAGGAAATGGGAAAAACGATTCAATTACGAGTTAAATTGAAAGAAATGATTAAAATTTGCAAATAAATGGGTCGTATTTATCAAAATAGACACCTTTTTATAGAAAAAGTGTCAATTTTAGAATCTATGAATTTTGAGAAACACAGAAATAATTAATTTGACCAAAGTGTATCAAAAACTCGAAAAAGGAACATAAAATGCACTAAAAATGTAAAATATCGCACTAATTCATTGAATTATATAAAAATTCCATTTTTATAATAATCGAAACAAGCGCCCCCTAAAAATTAAAATCGAGGCAATAGCGTTGCCTTTTGATTATTGTCTTCCGAAACGAGCTCTTTCTTTGTCTTCGTGACTTGAGACTTTTGCTTAACTGAAGAATGGTTAACGGTGATTTTTGAATGACTCGATTTTGAGTCTTTAATTGCTTTTTTTTCTGACTGTCCATCAACATAGATCATCATAAATAAGGCCAATGGAATTAAAACAAAAATATTGAGAACAACTTTTTTCATCTGAACGAATTACTGTAAACTACTACTGAAATTAAAAGTAGTACTTGCAAAATTGTATTCTTAATAAGGATGACTATTGCCAGGGTATGAATTATTATCTATGACTTTTCACTTAACATGATTATAGTCAAGAAAAGAAACTAATTTATTTAACATTAAATTTATGAATGAACAAAACAAAGACCCTCTCGGGTCTTTGTTTGTGTGAAAATAAAGTAAGTTTAATATCTATTAAAAGGCAATAAGTATAGTATGTAGCTCAACGTTCTCTGCGGCTGCCGCTCCTATCGCATCAGCTGCTGAGTTTTTATTTTCAGCAGGAGCAATATACTCATCGGTAATGGTAATAATCATCCTATTGTTATTTTTCCAAGAACTTGAATGGACTGTTTTAACAATAGCATCATAATGAGACTCACTCGAATGGTATCCTCTTTTTTTACCAATAAAATCAATAGCATTCCAATGATCCTCACTCAAATCAGACAATACAAACCATTGGTTTGAGCTGGATATTCGAAATGATGCTGCACCTACCCTAGATCCCGCAGGCACCGAAGCAAGTATGGCATCGCTTTCTTTCATCATGGTCTTTACATTATTCCCCATACTACCAGAAGCATCAATGAGTATTACAATATCTGTGGAATCTGTTGCGTGCCTGTCTATTTGCTCAACTATTGTTTTAACGAGGTTCGCTCGAAGCGTTCTCACGAATTCTCCTGATGTAGGCAATGCAATATTATTATATCCCTCAAGAATTTGATACGAACCATTCTCATTAGTTGAGGAGGAATTGTTTGAATAGTTGGTGTTATTATTATTATTTGATCGGTTACTGTTTGAAGATGTCGAATAATAATAGTTCGTGTTCGAAGAAGAATTATTTGTGCTTGATGACCCTGAGGAATTACTTGATGGACGTGATCTATTCGGGCTTGTTATATTTGACGAATGAGATGCCGGTTTAGGTGCCCTAACTGCTGGCCTATGATTAGTAACTGGTGCATTTTTAAATGTCCCTCCCCCTTTTGAACTCGGTCTTTTGACCTGACCAAAAGCCGAAAGAGAAATAGATAATGGTAGAATTAAGAGTAGTAATGTTTTCATAAGAGTTGTTTTAAAATTGGTTAATAAATAAGTCACCGCGGTAATTGTGTGTCTTTCGATGAATCCACTCCAGATATATCTAGAATCGTGCCAAACCCAATTTTCAAGACGCTTACAGGGTCTTTTTATATACTGAAAAAGAGTTAAATACGTTGAAATAAAACTTTATCGTTTTCAACACTAACCATATATATTCCAAATGATTTATTCGGACTCTCACTGGCTTTATTGCAGTATTTCCTTCGAGAAATATTTGAAACAAACAACTCCAATTTATTTGGCGCTAACCATTGGTATGTGCCACTAACCGACGTGAAACAATCTACTCCACATCGAGCGCGATATGAAGTTTGAAAACTGTTTTCGGTAAAAGAAATGAAGTAACCCCACCTGCTCGCAATATCAACTGTCGATTCCGAATAGGCACTGAGAATAAAACCATCCTCATTTTCTGTTTCCAAACATTTACCATCAAGCTTCCAAGAATTGTTTTGCAATTCTATTCTTTCTTTAAAATACGTATTTGGGTCAATCTGAGATGACGCTGTTAAATAAATAACAATAAGCAAAACGAAATATTTCATGTGTAATTGATTTTATTGGCTTACAACTAATGGACCTTAAGGTTCATTTCTTACTTAACCCTTGTCTCCAATCACATTTATTCGCTTCAAAAAAACCTCTAAATTTGTTTTTGGTACTATATTTGAATTCATTACAAAAATTTAGAATATGAAAGGTCTTATTATTTTTATCGGAATTTGTGTTTTATTTTCATGTAAAACAAAACAAAACAGTGAAACTACGGTATCACAAAACAATAGTAATGTGATTGATTCAGGAATAATAGAAAGAGACCATCCTTCTTTAAATATAGAAGCTGAAATTGGAGAAATGACTCAAGAGTCTAAAAATGTTCAAATTTTAAAATCAAAAATAGATGGTAACCATCTTATTTTAAAAATCGGTTATTCAGGAGGGTGTACAACTCATGAATTTCAGTTTCTCGGTTCAGCGATGATTTCAAAATCTCTTCCCCCAATAAGAACTGTTCGTCTTGTTCATCATACAGATGATACATGTAGAGAGTATATTGAAAGAGAACTTATCGTTAATCTCAAAGATTTGGCATACAAAAAAGAAAGTGGGAGTAAAATAAAACTCAAGATTCAAGGTGCTGAAGACTTTTTGCTCTACACCTATCAATAAAGCACTTTAAGTCTAAAACAGATTACACATTTTTTTTACAGTAAAGTGAATGTGTTGAGAAAAAAACATTTAAGCTTATGATCTGATTGGCAATGAGTTGCTCAATCCTTAAAGATGTGGTATTTTTAGACAAACAAAATCATACGTCTAATTATGAAATTTTTAAACCAAACCCTATTAATTTTATTCATCTCCATCACAAGTTTCAGTTTTTCACAAAAAAATGAAACTGAAATACAACAAAATCCATTTGTTTTGGGAGACCTTATTGTTCAATTAACGGATCAAGGTAATATCCGCAATCTTGTTAATCGAGCACCCTCGCACAGCAACCTGGTTATTTTTAAGGAATTGTCTCCAACCTCCGATATTTGGCAGCTTAAATTTAACCACAACAATATATCCCATAAAGAAATTTTAAACTGGTTATATAATCAACCGAGTGTTGAACTGGCTCAAAATAATTATTATTTAAAGCTTCGTTCTACAATACCAAATGATGCCACTTTCACCAGTCAATGGCATCATAACAATACGGGACAAACAGGTGGTACTGCTGATGCGGACATCGATTCAGATTTGGCTTGGGATATTACTACCGGTGGAACAACGGCATCTGGACATGATATTGTTGTATGCTTAATCGAAAGTGGAAACTTAGACCATCAAGATTTATCTCCAAACCGATGGGTAAACACCAATGAGATTGAAAACAACGGGGTTGATGATGATGGTAATGGTTATGTAGACGATTATAGTGGCTGGAACCCACTTCAAAACAATGATAACTATGGTACAGGAGCGCATGGAACAAATTGCCTTGGAATGATGGGTGCAAAAGGAAATAATGGTCTAAATGTCGTCGGTGCAAATTGGGATGTTAAGCTCATGGTCGTTGGTGGATACAGTATCAATACAGATGCAAATGCCATTCAAGCCTATCAATACCCTTATGATATGAGAGTACTTTGGAATAATACCGGTGGTGCGCAGGGAGCTTTTGTAGTTGCCACAAGCTCGTCATGGGGAATTGATGGAGAAAATCCAAACAACCACCCTGTTTGGTGTAGCTTTTACACTACGATGGGAGAAGCGGGAATCCTAAATGTGGGAGCAACAACAAATTCAAATTTGAATGTAGATACCGCAGGTGATATGCCAACAGCGTGTAACAGTCCATACATGATTGGTGTTGGGCGCACGGATCACAATGACAATACTGCAGGAGGTTATGGTGTAACTACTATTGAGTTTGGTGCACCAGGAATCAACGTCGTTACAACATCAGGAACAAACTCCACTACTACTACGACCGGTACCTCTTTTTCTTGTCCACTGACAGCCGGTGTTATTGGACTCGCTTATTCTATACCTTGTTCAGACTTTATGAATACCGTTATCTCTAACCCTCAAGCTGGGGCTGATTTGGTACTTCAGGCACTTATGGATGGTACTGATCCTAAAAGTCAACTGGCGAATAAATTCGTATCGGGCGGGAGGTTAAATTCAAGAAACACCTTAGATGAATTGATGGCGGCTGGTTGTGATGGATCCATCTGTTTTGGCCCAAGTGGAATCGCAACCACAAATATTACTGAAAATGATGCAGTTCTCGAATTTGCTGCTCAATCAGGGGCAAACGCCACTAATCTTTATTGGAGAGAGGTGGGCGCAGCAAACTGGATCTCCGAAACAGCAGTGGTGTCTCCATTTACTTTTACTGGTTTAAACGGATGTTCAGAATATGAATTTTATATGGAAACCGCTTGCAGTGTGGACACCATCTCAAACCCAACTTCAACGCAAGCTTTCAACACTCTTGGCTGTGGGGCTTGTATAGACAATCAATATTGCTCAAATGCAGCATCTGATGGAGTGGATGAATGGATAGAGTCGTTTACTATCGGCACATACACAAATCCATCAGGAAACGATTCAGGTTATGGTGATTATACCGGAAACCCGATTCAGCTTGCGACGAACAACACCTACAATATCGATATTGAAATCGCTTGGGGAGGGGCACTTTATAATGAGCAATCTCGAATTTGGATAGATCTTGACCAAAATGGTGATTTCGATGCTTCTGAATTGGTTTTTGACCAAGGAGTTGCTGATCAAACGGTGAATGTTGTAGGTCAAGTTACCATTCCGGCACTAACACCCCTTGGCAGCACCAGAATGAGAGTGCAAATGGCTTATGTTGCCGCACAAACACCACTTCCAGATGTCTGTGATTCATATCAATGGGGAGAGGTTGAAGACTACTGTGTTGATATTGTATACGGAGCTATTTGTGGATTAACTGTTAATAGCACTTCTTCAAATCCTTTATGTAATGGAAATGACAATGGATCAATAAATGTAAATGCATCCTCTGGTTCTGGCAACTATGAATACAGTTGGGATGGAGGGCTCGGAAATTCAAGTACAGTATCAAATCTTTCAGAAGGAATCTATACAGTAGTTGTTACTGATTTAGACAATAATTGTGACACAACCATTCAATATGAAATGGAATACCAAACAGCCATTTCATTAGATTTCAATTCCCAGGATGCGTCATGCTACCAGTCGGCTGATGGATCAGCAACGGCAATTGCTTCGGGATCTTCTGATTATATATATGAATGGGAAAACGGCCCATCCTCGAATGAATGGAATGGGATTGGTGCAGGAACTTACGCTGTAAATGTGATTGACTTAAATGGTTGCACAGCACAGGGAGAAGTGTCTATTGACCAACCAAATCCAGATGTGGTGTCGTTCTCTTGGAATACTTCAAGCCTGTTGGTCCAGTTTTCAAATTCATCAAGTCCTGGAAGTTATTTGTGGGATTTCGGTGATGGCAGCACAAGTACAGAAGAAGACCCAACACACACTTATTCAGAGACAGGAACCTATACTGTATGTTTAGAGCTCACTACGGATTGTGGAGTCAAAGACCTATGCAATACATTAAGTGTTAATAATGCCGATATTGATGAAAATTATTGGGAATATGTTTCAGTGTATCCGAACCCCACAAATAGCACAGTTTATTTCAATATTACGCACCCAGAACTTTCCACGATCAAAATAATTGATGTCGTTGGAAAAGAAATTTATAGGTTAAAGGTCTCTGGACAAATTAATGCTGTTGATTTATCAAGATTTGATAATGGGTCCTACTTTTTTAATATCCTAGATGAAAGTGGAAAAACACTTATCTCGGACAAATTATTAAAGGTAAAATAAAAACGTAAAAAACGATAAAAGGCCTCTTTCGAGGCCTTTTAAATTCTATATTCAGGATGTTGTTGTGAGCGCTTGTTTAATCCAACACCACTTCTAAAGTGGAATGATCCACAATAACAATCTTCCCTTTTAGCTCCCCTTCAGTTATTACAACACAACAATAAATAGCTGCTTCATTGGTCTCCGGAGAAACATAAGGAAGATACGCATCTATGTAGCCTTGCTTGAATTTCGTTTCTTCGATGATTTCACAGGTATAACCCAAACACCTTCTTTCTCCCACATTGTTAAGAGGACGTACTTTTGTTTTACCTTCCATTTTTTTAATTTAGAAATTAAAGATAGAAAAATCCTAGACTAATTAATGCTAGAATCGACTTACATAATAATCAAAGTATTTGCACTCCCTTATCAGCTCTTGATAAAACTTTGTATTACTGTATTGGTTCTTCAATACCTCAAAATCTTTGCGGAAACCTGAAGACCGGATGCCACTTTGGAATTGATCAAAATAATCGTTGTAGACGCCATAATAATTCGTGTAATTATCTCTTATTCCGGTACCTTCACAGTACCTATTTTGATCACAACGCGCCAACATGTAGTGCGCCTTGGCCGTCATCTCTCGATTTAAAGTTCCAATATTAAGTGCTCTATCAAAAAATTGTTTAGGAACAGCCATGTCATAAAACCCATTTAATCCTGACGAGGACCTGTAGTTCCCCATTAATTTCCATGACACCCCATAATAAGACATGTTATAATAAGCCAATCCCAGGTTGAAATAATCTTCAGCACTGTTTTTTCGTTTTGCTTTCGAATGAAGTCTCACTAATGAATTTACCACCTTTGTCCTTGTAAATTTCATTTCATCAGGAACACTGTTTTCATAGTCGTAGCCGTAATCCTCAAAATAGGGATCCTTTATATAAAATGTAAATGGATTTACTGCTGTTTGTGTATTTGAGATTTGAGATTTAATCTCTAATGGGATTTTATTGAATTCTGACGCCGCTTCCTCTAATCTATCAGGGTTCCTCATCAGCAATAGCGCCCTTAGCTCCCTGATGAAAAACTTTACATCGTCAAATTTTACAATATTTCTATCCTCTCCTGACCAATAATAACCGTTCGAGAAATAGTTGGACGAGGCGTACTCCACCAATTTGGTTTGAGGTGTTTCTTTCAAGTCCATTAGCACCTTATCAAGGTAGGAAACCGTAACTTTCTCCAGAGGTTCTATGTAATATTCTCTGTCTATGTATAAATCTGTCTGTAACCTTCGTCCTCCAAAAATCAGTGTTAAAAATGCATTGTCTTTGACATCACTTCTCGAAGACAACTCATCAAAAAGATATTCATTGAGAGAAAATGAAAACTCTCGGGATTGAAGAGAATTGTAATAAACCTCCCCCTTGTTTATCTTATAGAGCTGTTCCCCAACTTTATTTTGATCCTCAACTGAAAGTACTGGCCTCATTTTTACGTATAACAATACGTTCAAAATGTCCAATTGAACCTGATCATTCTCCGTCAGACCATGAATTTGATTTGCCATTATGGAGCTTTTATCATAATCTCCATTTAAAAAGTACAGATAGGCCATTGAAAGATGCCAAAATTGACTTTTACTGTCATTTTGAAGAAGGTTTTCATTTAGTGCAATCAAACGCTCTAGATACTTTCCTTCTGTCTTTTGTTTTACCAACTTCCCCATGCCTTCATGACCGTATAAAGGGTAATACCTCTCGTTATTATTTAGAAAAAAGGTCTCTAGTCTATTGATTTCGCGACTCATCAAGATGCGTGCAAAATCATTGTTCTGATTGATTTCTGTGATTTTCGATAAATCATATAATCCAAGATTTTTACCGTTCATCCCCCTAATAAAATGAAGTGACATTAGCTCGTCCGGTGAAGCCCCCATATTTTTAGCATCTGCAAATTCACGTTCAGATTTAATATCTATACTGAGATAAGCAGATCGTCTTTTACTTGGGCATTCCATATAGACCTTAGAAAAATAATAATTGGAGGCCGCATTCCTTTTCATGATTCGAAGTACGCCTGCATATTGATCCATGGCCCAATATGATATAAATGACTTTTTGTTTTTAAAATAGCTTTCATAAATGTCAACAACCTCCTCATATGAGCCATAATAACGGTGTAGCTTAATCAGCTGATAATGCATGCGCTCTTTTGTAAATCCACTTCTAAATTGAGCCAGAAGCTTGTTGGCCTTTGCAAGCATTCTATTTTGTTCTACAGGGTCTTTAACGATGGGCTTTTCGTCCCAAGAGTCAGGAACAAGTGTTTTTAAATAATTTTCTAGCTCCAGCGCGTAATCAAGATATTGAATAAATTCTTTTTCTTTTTGCGCTATTTGTCTAGGCTTGCTTGTTTTTGATTGTAAAACCTTCAACTCATTATCCTGCCCCTTAAATCCATCACGTCTATACATGATTTTAATAAGGTCTTCTTCTTGATATTTCCCTTCTAAAAAAAGACTCCATTCTTTGATGTTTAAATCCACGGAATTGTTCTCTTTTTTAAATTCATTGGGGAAATACCACAAATTGAATTTTTTAGGTTCATTCTCTTGACTTAACACAAGGTTTTCATCAAACAGATGATAATAATCCAACCCATAACTTCCAGTGCAATTGGAAGTGCTGAACGAGATGGCACTACTTATAAATAAGAGTATTAATTTGATCGAGTTTTTGTTTGTCATAGTCTTCAATATTGGACTGGCTTAGGTGATAATAGATCAGTTTGTCAAAGCTTAAAGTAGAAAGAAGCTTGGCTGTTTGTTCCAGCTCTTTTAGGTCAACCTCTTCAAATTTTATCTCATCATCCGTAGATAAAAATTGTCCGTTAATATAAAAATTATCTTTTACTAAGAATAGATTATTTTTTGCTGAAACAATGTGATTCTCCATACTTGCTTCGTCAACATTATTAAGAATCGAAGACAATTGGCCCAAACGATATACCAAAGCCCATTTGTAAATGGGAAGTGCAATACTTGACTTTAATGGATAGGTCATTCCCTTTTTTAAGTATTGGGTAACTAGATCGTAGCTAAAAATTGAATTCGATTCATTAATGTTCTCTATCTCACCAATGTTATAACACATTAAAACGCCACGATCGACGGGTGGGACTCCTGTTTTTTTCCAATATTTATATTGATGCAAACGAATGGTCGCTGATAATTCCTTGTCGGACAATTGCTCAGACGCTTTTTTTAGAAACCTAAAGTAATTCTCCTTACTGCCCAATGTCCAATCACAATCAAACTGAACCTCCTTAAAGCTAAGTTTATTGTTTTCTGCAATAGACAGAATGAGTTTGACCGTTCTTGAAGCAAGTTTCTCGGGGCTTACCTGGTCTGAAGAAAAAATATCATTGGTGATAAATACACACGGTATGATTGAATAATCGCTTGGACTGGTTTTAAAATCAATTTTCGCAACAGGTTCAGGGCGACCATTTATCATTTTCACATCAAAAAACTTGACATATAATTCTTTAGATCCGAGATCTTTAAGAAGCTTTTTTTGATTGGCGTTCAGGCTGAATTCTTGCTTCCAATAATAAAATGATGGTGGATGTTTTACTTTTTTATTGTCTTGACAAGAATAAAAAATCAGAAATAAAAGAATGAAAAAATAATACTTAATCAAGGTTTTGATTGTTTAATCTGATTTCAAAGACTAAAGATAAAAAACATCTGTTGATTTTGGAACGCTCTTTGTATTTGATATTCAAATCAAAAAAGTATGAAGTATTATCGCAATGTTTTCGTGTGTTTATTAATTGGGGGCTTATTTGCCTTCACATTGATTGATAAAAATATCGATGCTAAATCTGACCCAATAAGAAAGTTGAAACAAACGGCATTTAAAAAAGGAGAGTTTTTACGCTATGATGTTTCGTATGGTTATTTCGATGCCGCTGAAGCTACTTTAGAGGTTAAAAACACTTCTACAATAATCAATGGTCGAAAAACAATGCATGTTGTCGGTAAAGGGAAATCAAAAGGGGCTCTTAGCTTGTTTTTTAAAGTTGAGGATCGGTATGAAACTTATATTGACGAAGAAGGTATTTTACCTTGGAAGTTTATACGCCATGTTCGGGAGGGCGGATATGAATTGGACCGAAACATTGAGTTTAATCACTTCTCAAATAAAGCCACCGTTGTCCAAAATGAATCAAAAGACTATAAGGTAAAACCCAATACTCAAGACTTATTATCTGCATTTTATTACGCAAGAACTCTTGATCTACAGAATGCCAAAAAAGGACAAGAATTTATCATCAATACCTTTTTCGATAGAGAAATGTATCCTCTAAAAATCAAATTCTTAGGGAAAGAAAAAGTCAAAACAAAGCTTGGCGTATTCAATTGTTTGAAATTTCGTCCCATGGTAGAAAAGGGACGGGTTTTTAAGGAAGAAGAAGACATGACCATGTGGGTTAGTGACGACGCCAATAAGGTGCCCATTCGGTTAAAAACAGACCTACTCATCGGTTCCATTGAAATGGACTTAATTGAATATGCAAACCTGCCCTCTCCTCTTAATGAGAAGAAGAAATAATTCTTTTAAATGGAAAATTTAGTGTGAACCGCATTAGTCACATTCAAAAACTTCACCTTCTTCATCCCAGCACTTTTGACTAATGAGTTTTCCTTCTTTGTAAACGGCTTCCTTAAATAGTTGCCCGGATTTGAACCACTCACGGGTAAAGCCATCTTTAACTCCATTTTTATAGGTGGTTTCCCACCACATCATACCATTTCTCCACTTTTCATATACTGTTCCATTAAATGGTGTATTATTCATCCTAAGATAAACCTGATCCGCGTAGGAGTAATAGGTGGTTTGGTCCACATGAAGCTTGTTCTTGAGAATAACATATGGACTTGAGGTTTCCGCAGATGCTACTTCTGCTGCAGAACTTAACGTTTCTGAATTTTTGTCATTTGATGCATCGGACACTTTCGCATCAGTTTGAGCATTGACATTATAAATTGAGTGAAATAAGAAGAAAACTACTAAACTCTTTTTCATGGCGTTTTCTATTTACTTCTAATGTAGTAAACTTATATCCGATTGTTATTCATCAATGAATATTTAGGGGGGACTTGTTTTCAAACATATAGTATGTATGTTTATAGGCACAAAATATAATTTAGAACTCGTATTTTAATCCTCCAGCTGAAAATGAAAAAACAAGGAATTATACTCTAAGCAACCCTTCTAAATTTAAGTAGAATAATTCTTATAATTGACTCAGAATCACCGATTTTAAATCAGATGTTGAGTGACCTCCTCCTACAAATCTCTCAACTTCGGAACCGTCTTTATAAATTATAATGGTTGGAAACCCCTCCACATTGTGTGCTTCAACAATTTCTGGGTAGTCTTCATATTCGACCTCCCCAAAGAATACTTGAATCAAATCGGTGTCCACCGCAACCTCGCTTATCGCAGGTCGTTGAGCCTGACAAACACTACACCAACTGGCGTGGAAAAAGACCATGGAAACTCCCGATTCAAGATCAGATGTCATTTGAGTTAAGGAATTAATTACCTGCAAGCCTTCAATAGGCTCCACCTGTTCCTCTTCTTTTTTACAAGAAAAAAGAGTAATAAGTATTAAAATAAGGAGTGTATATTTCATATATGAAAATCAATTGTTTGCATTATTAACGCTCCATTTTATCAAAAATTGTCAATCACCAAGCATTAAAATAAATAAGGCCTGGCATTTGGGGTAAAATGACTCATTTAACTTTAGAAATATGAATAAGGAGTTTAGGGCCCCTTTAACGAGTGGCGTTTTGGTTTTAAAAGGCTACTTGTAAGGACTGTTGCAATGAAAAGGAAGGTGTTTTTCATAATATAGGGTTTGAGTAACCTTGAATTACAAAAAACACCTAATCGTTGCAAACATAAAATGATTATTCTAAAGCGTTAATCTCTGATGATTCTTAACGTTTTTAATGTGCCATTTGACCCTTTCACAGTAACCACATAGATGCCTTGCGTTAAGGGTGACATGTCAATTTCAAAAGATTTATTGATGTATGGCAGAACTTTTCCCTTGTAAATTTGCTGGTTTATTCGCCCAGTGATATCAGTTAAAGTTATACTATAATTTCCCTGATTAGTTGCCGTTAGGGATATTGATGTTTTGTTTTTTGTGGGATTTGGAAAGGCCGTAAGAGCCAAGTCAACAAAATTAGATTTGTATGACGTTTCAATCTCCGGAATTCCAGAATTGCCATCACAATCGTTTTGTTCATCGCAAGCACCCAAAGTACAACCGATTGCCAAGTGTGCAGGAACCGCTGATTCATTAATGCAAATCGTGTGTGCATTGCTTGGATTGCCTGGAGGGATTTGACACATTTCTACTTTCATGTTCCCACTATTACCTGTTTGGCACTCTACATTTATAACACAAACGGAAACCTCATCAATCGCTTCACATCCATTTGCATCAGTTACAGTAACTGAAAACATTTGGCTTTCCTCCGGACAAACCGTTACCTCAGCACCCGTGTAGGAATCAGATGAAGATGTCCACGTATAAGTATATGGTGCATTTCCTCCGCTACCTATTGCACTAATACTTGTACATTCTGTAGGCGAATAACCATAAAAAACGGTTTGATTTTCGCTCGCTTCTATGGAAAGATCACAATTAGAAAAGTTAAGAGCCATTTCAACTGCTGCTGCTGCATCAAGGCGTCCGGCGCCAATTAATCCAGCATATTCAGGGTTTACATCATCAACATAAAAAGATGAGGCCTTTAAAATAGTTTCAATATCCTCGCTGGTAAGGTCTGAATTAACAGCAAGCATTAGTCCTACTGTTCCTGTAACCATTGGACAAGAATATGATGTTCCGCTCCCGATAATGAACCAGCCTTGTATAGGGGACAAAACCAAATTGTAACCCGGGGCACTTAAATCTACCTTATTATTGTGTTGGTGAGTTGTTGAGGGGTTACCAATAATTCGTTCATGACTGTTGCTCGGACCAACACTAGTGACAGAAAAGACATTATCATAAGAAGCAGGATAAACATATGAGTCGGGGCCGTTGCATGTTGAACCATTTCCGGCAGCAGCGACAAGAAAAGTGCCATTATTATATGCTTCATTTACGACTCCTTGAATATATGGGTTAAACCAACACCCTGAAGTCCAACTCATATTTATTACTTTTGCCCCTGCATATGATGCTGCTAAGACATCATCATAATTCATTTGATATAAAGCCAACTTTGTGTCGTAACCAATAGAAGCGGTGCCCACAGAATTATTGGTTGCTCCTGCTGCCATCATAGCTACAGCTGTCCCATGAGTAACAGAAGTACTGTTACTTGGACTATAATACACTATTTTATCTACTAAATCATTGTTGGTTATTTGATAGTTCTGATCAGATATCGCAACATATACATTGGGATCTCCGTGGGTAATATCCCATGCCGCGGGAGCATTTATCAAATCCAAAGCATAGTTAGCAGAGGAAGATGTTGGGTAATCATTGGGTATGTCCAGGGTTTCATAATTAGGCGCGAATTCTACCTGCGAAACGACAGGTACTTTATTGGTCAAGGTCGCATAAAGGACTTCTGAATCACAGTTACATGTTATTTCATAAACTTGTTGCAAAATTGAGTTTTGAGATGATGGCAATGCCTTTTCTATTGAAATTATATTTAAATTATTAATGGCTTTATCAAATGCTGAATTTGCAGAAACATGTTGTCCATTTTCGAATTTTGGAACTTGTTTTGAGTGAATGGTTGCCCAGACTTTACCTTGCTGAGCGTAGGTTGTTATTATCGAAACAGCAAATAATAAGGTTAGTACGGATTTAGAAAAATGATTTGATTTCATGTGTTTTAGTTTTGAGTATTGAATTTTGACCTGATAAGTCTTGTTCAAAACAGTTTGATGACTCAATTTAGAAAAACCAACTAAACAACACTGAAAGAAATTTTTTAACGGCGTGAAGGATTTTTTAACGGCAAGAAAGAGAGATAGAAAAGTTGCAGTTATCGATAGGTGAAACTTTATAAAACTCTTGAAAAGGGCATAAAAAAAGCCCTACAACATTTTGGTTATAGAGCTAAGTTTGATTGTAATAAACGTTTAAATTTTCTATGCCTTTCCAAGAATTCTAAACATTCCAGTCCCACAAGATGGGCACTTTCCTTTCATTGCTTTTCTTCCGTTTTTCATCGTCACTTCTGCAGCATCTTTAATTTCTTTCTTTGCTTTACATTTTACGCAATATCCTTCCATAATTTCAAGTTTTTAATTTATTCTTTCTCAATTTACAACCTAAATATAAAAAAAATCTATAAACGACACATGCTTTATTAACAATTAGTTGTGAACATCCACAAGGGTTTTAAAAGAAAAAAGGGTAAAAAAATCATAATTCTCAGGGTCAATATTGAGCTTAAGTTCCTGTTTCTTGTCTAAATTAATGACTGTGCGATCTATTAAAAATGAATCTTTGGCATTTTAAAACGCCACTCCAATACCGACATATATTAGTTCAGGAAAACCAAGCCCTGTACGAAAAACAAAATCTTTATTTGGTGCCTGAAACCGATAACCGATATTTGCCACCGGAATGAATTGACTATATTGAGACGCAGAAGAACCACCCGATCCGTATATACCCCCTGAAGCTTCTTTATTGACATTATCCCAACCTAAACCAATACTCGCCTCAAAATGATTTCGTGTATCAAGCCCCGTGATCAGACCATTGCTGATGGACAGTACAGTATGGTTTTCTGTTGTAAAAAAATCAAATCGAAATAAATGAGCACCCGCTGATAATGTATAGTACACGCTCTTTTTTGGTATAAGCCTTTCGTATTTTATCCCTCCACCGTTTGCGAGTAGTGCCGTTCCAACATTAAAAGAAAGACTGTTTTTCTGTAGGGGGCCATTCACAGTTGATTCGTTAGATTGCGCGAACGCTAGATTCGATAACAAAACAAAAAGAAACAGGACTCTCATACGAGGTGTTTTTTGATTAATAAAACAAATCTAAAAATCAAAAGGGTAATATCAACTGAAAAGAAGTGTTATTGACCTATAAAAAGGACTTTAAAAAAATAGCAATAAGTTAAAAACCCCAACAATTAAAAGGCAAGAGTGAATAAAATAAGGACTTTTATTGATGAAGTCGCTTGTTTAACGATTGGCTTTTTTAATGTTCCAATAAAAACCCAGACTAATATTCCACACTAAACACCTTCTCAGTACCCCCATCATCATAGACATAGATCAAAGGTGTATTGGGTTTAAATGAAGTCTCACGACCCATTAGGTCAAGGATTTGGATGAGGTTTTTGGATGAGGATAATTCGTTAATTCCTACTGTTGATGATGAGCAATCGTTATTGCAATCCTCACTAAAAGAGGCCTGGAAATCTATACCTGTCCAGTTAGATGAAGACCAAGCGGCGTCATCAACTTCGATACAGCCAAGGTTTGGGTTGTCAGACACATAAAATTGCCAAAAATTAGAATTGTTTCCATTTTTAATATTTAAACAAGAGAGTTGATTTTCAGGACACCACAATACATATAAAGCCGTATTCATACTCAAGTTAAGACTTGTGATTAGATTATTGCCACAGCTTAAGCCCTCTAAAACAATATTCTGACTGACATCAAGACTTATAAGCTGGTTCTCATTACAAACGAGATCAGTCAAACTCGTGAAGGTTTCAATACCTGTTAAATCTGAAATAAACAAGTTGGAACAATCTATAGCCCCATTAAAAACAGAGGCCTCACTCACCTGTATCTCTGTATCCCCATTCGTGTTTATCTCAGAGTTGCCAAGTAAATATGCCTTAAAATTTGCATCGGGGATGTTGACATTCTGCCCAAACAGACTTGAGGTTATAATTACAGATAATAATAGTACAATTGTTTTCATAGTTAGGGTTTTATCAAAGATAGCAAAACACGTATAACCCGAACACGCGACAGAACCATTTCCATCAAACTTCTTTTCAATATGGATCGACAAAACTCAAAACAACTAACATTTTTGTATGAATAAAGAGTTTTACATTGGTCATTATGCTACGCAATTAGAATTATTTTTGTGTAGTTAGACCAACAACGGTAAACACATCCACAATGAATATGACGCATAA